>OMKS01001152.1_pt1 | contig 24147 bp, 22 predicted proteins | sample 1674721 | NCBI WGS metagenome assembly OMKS01 (sample SAMN06264996, study PRJEB25208) | sediment metagenome | isolation source: hot spring sediment | place: USA: California | collected 2014-09-02
ATGAACCTCTATGAACGGCTCTTTGAGTTCGTGTCCACACGAACGTACCGGAACCGTGTCCTGAAGGAACACGATGCCATTGCAGGCATCATCGGCCGTATCGCGGGCGACATCGACATCTGCAGGATCCTCGGGTATGAGGCGGCCATGATCGGCGACCGCCGCAACAAACCCTACGGCAAACCAATAATCAGTGAAAATGTGGTGGGAAGAATCCGGAACATAAAGGACTTCGTGTCCGACAGGGCGGTGGATGCCTTCGGAAAGGCCATGGACGTGCTGGGACCTTACGGACCGGATCGCAACTGGGACATCGAGAAACACTGGAGAGACATCAAGATCGTCCAGCTCTGGATGGGAGGCAAACAGCTCTGCCAGATGGAAGCGGCACGCTACTTCTTCAACTGCGAGACGCTCTGAGGAGAAAAACCATGACTACCCAGGAACGAGGTGTTGTCGATGTAGGCACTCGCATTCTTGCCCAGCTTCTGAAAAAGCCGGGGTTCAAGGACAATCTCAGGGCGTTTCTGAACAACCTCGACCCCCAGGCGAGCCCCGAGCTGGTGAGGACCCTGCTCTGGAAGGACCCCGAGGTGATCCTCGGGATCGTGGGTGCGCTTCCCGCCATGGCCAACATCGTCATCAGCGCCTTCGATGAGCTCCTGTTTCAGGTGAGGGAGAAATATCCTCCGCCCCTGTTGAACGGGTTTGTCGAAGCGCTCCTGGACGAGATGGACCACGATACCCTGGCCCATGCCCTTACAAACACCCGCGAACTCATGGAACAGATCTCCCCGATTATTGAAAAGAAGCTTGAAACACTCGATGCGCCCGGAAGATCTTCTCGGGAGGTGAACTCATGAATGTCCATCAGAAAAGAACCATCGAGCCCGGTATTCTCTCCGAGGTTCTCAAAACACCTGTCTGCAAGGATCAGCTCAGGTCGTGGCTGAACACGGGCAACCCCGCTTCGGGACGTTCACTGATACGCACCCTCATGTGGCAGGACCCGGAGGTGTTCCTCTCCCTGGTCAGCGCCCTGCCCTCTCTCCTCGATGCCCTGGTGGATGCCTGCGCTGAAATGGGAGCACAGCTCAGGGAAAAGTTTCCTCCTGAGCTTCTGAGCCGTTTCACGCTGAGCATCGCATCACAGATCGACACAGCGCGTCTCAAGGAGTGTTCGAACATATGGGGTGAGCTGCTTGGAGACCTGTGGACCGCATCGCCAGATCAGCGGGAACGCCTGAGGGCTTTTGTTGTTGAAACCGGCCCAAAGACGCTCGGCCAGGGTATCAACGCTCTTGCCAGAGGCCTCAACGCCCTCGAGGCCTCGCACCCTGGAATTGTGAGCACGTTTTTCAGAGATCTGCTCGATGGACTCGACCGTGACGAGATCGGGAAGGCGACCCACACCCTGGCTGACGCACTGCTCGACCAGAAGTGGAGGCTCGGCTCCTGGATGCTGGAACTGGCGGGCAGGAGAATCCGCAGGCGATTTGGGTGCCGGAGACACCAGGTGGATATCCGGCGCTGGGAGTGTTCATGAAGCTCAACCGCAGAAAGGACGCTGAAATGCCGAACCTCGCCGACAAGAAACGGATCCTGACCAAAAAAATGATCATCGAGGCGGCAGAAGAACTCTTCAGCCAGAATGGCTATCACAACACCCAGGTGATGGACATCGTCAAGAAAGTGGGCATGTCTGCCGGAACCTTCTACAACTATTTCAAAGACAAGCGCGAACTCTTCGCCCAGATTACCAGGCAGAACTTCGAAGACTTCCGGGAGCGGATCAGGAAAGTCAGAGAACCGGTGAACATCTGGGACCGGCAGGACCGCCTCGCGAAACTCACCGAAACCTTCTCCGCGTACTTCGATTACATCGATGGCCACCGCCAGCAGTTTCTCATCCTTCTGAGGGGAAGTTTCGGAGTGGACGAGGAAATGGACAACAATGTGTGGAGCCACTACAGCGACCTTGCCCAGGACCTGGCCGACGATGTCCAGACGTGGCTGGACATCGGCATCATAGAAGGGGTGAACCCGCACACCCTGGCGTTCTCTGTCGTCGGCATGGCCATGCACCTGGGACACAGCTACCTCATGGAAGAGACATTCACGCGAGACGAGGCCATCAGAACGCTCACCTCGCTGAGCAACACCATGTTCGAGTCGTACCTCACCGATGCAGGACGCAGGGCCCAGGAGGAAAAATAGGATACCATGTGGAGGTTTGATGATGAATACGACTGACGATCAGGCCCGACCCGTTGAAATCCTTGCAGGCATGGTGGGCGAGACCATCCGGGCTGCAGGCACGAGGACCCTGCTCTCCGAGGTAGCACGGGATCTCATCACCACCTGGGCCCGAAAAGGCGGGATCAGGAAGAAGGTGTCGTCTCCCGCGCTGTGGCTCCTGTCCAAGGTTCTCAGTCCGGAGAGGAACGGAAACGGGAACGGCATCTCTGCCGATGCAGGCAGGCTGCTGACTGCATGGGCGAAAAAGGTCAACACCCAGCATGCAGGTGATCCGACCTGTCATGCACAGACACGGGTGGACTCCATCCATGCATTCCTGAAAAACACGGATTTCGGTGAGATCCGTGAGATGGTGGAAGGCTCGGGTCCGTGTGTCCTGAAGACCGTGGAGGCGTTCAACGAACACCTCTGGAAGTATCCCGCCAAGGTGGGCAGCATCCTGGCCACGGTCCTCTCCCTTGTCAATACCGGTATCAGGTCTGGCCGGGAACTCCTGAAACCCATCGAAGAGAAGGTGGGTCCCGACCTGCTCGCCGACCTCATCCTCTCGCTGCTGAAAGGGTTCGATGCCCGAGAAGCAGCGAACCTGGTCAATTCGATAAGTGAATTCATCAGGAGGCTCCACACGGGCAACTATCTCCTTGCCCATGCAGGGAAACCCCTCTTTCAGGTGTACCTCACGCAACAGCTCAGGGATGCCCTCCCCCATATCGATCCTGCTCTCCTGAAAAAGGCACGAATCGCCCTTGCCGAGGACAGAGAGGCCGTGATCCATGCACTGGCAGACGCCCTGTCTGAAAACTCGGGCATTCTCCTCGAGTTCGTATCTGCCTATGGTTCTTCGAGAACACCCGCCATCAGAGGACTTGCCCGAAAGATCCGGCTCTTCGAGGAAGCTCACGGGCCCGATTTCTTTGACGCTGTTGCCAGGGGTCTGTCGGACCTGGATACCTACGAGATAGCCGAAGTGGTAAACGGTTTCTTCCGCCTGCTCAACTCACTCCATGACGCCAGGCCCGAGGTGCTCTCATCTGTCATGAACAGCATCGTTGACAGTGTCGACCCGGATCAGGTCAGTCAGGCGGCCCGGTGGTTCGTTCCCGAACTGATTGATGCGGCAAGGCCCCTCCTCGAAGCAGCGCTGCCTTCTGTAATCCAGGGCATCACCGAGGTCTTGAACCCACACGACGGTATTATGGACGAGGATCACATCAAGGCCTTGCAGGGACTCAGGGAGATGCTCGTCACAGGAGGTGAGGGATGATCAACGAATTCAAGGAGATCTCGAGCACTGTTTCCAACCCGTACGTGACCCGCTGGAAAGAGTCGGGAAAGGCTGTCATCGGCTATTCGTGCACCTTCATTCCCGACGAGATCATCCATGCCGCAGGCATGCTTCCCTTCAGGCTCCGCGGCATCGGAACCACCTCGCTGTCCATCGGCGACACCTATTTCGGGCCGGTCATCTGCAGTTTTCCCAAGTGCATCCTGCAGCTTGCAGGCCAGGGGGCGTACACCTTCCTCGACGGGGCCATCATCATGAACGGGTGCGATTCCATGCGCAGGCTCGACGAGTGCTGGAGAAAGGCCGGTGACGACTATGCCGGCACTCTTCCGCAATATTTCCACTACATGGGCGTGCCCCACAAGGTGACCGATTACAGCATCGCCTGGTTCGAAGAAGAGTTGAACAGATTCATCGAAAGCATCGAGAAACACTTCGGCGTAAAGATCACCAAGACGGCCCTGAAGAACTCCATCAGGCTGTACAACGAGGGGAGAGCGCTTCTCATCGAGCTCGACACAATGAGGGCCTCGGAACACTCACCCATAACCGGCGAGGATGCCACGGCCGTCATTCTTGCAGGGTTCGCCATGCCGCGGGAGGAGTATACGCGACAGCTCAGGGAGGTCATCTCGGAACTCAGGGAGGCCCCCCCTGTTCTCGATGGCAGGAAACGGCTCATGGTCGTGGGAAGCACGAACGACGATCTCGAATTTATCCGCCTGATCGAGGAATCCGGCGGTGTCGTGGTAGCCGACACCATGTGCTTCGGTTCGCGGTCCCACCGGGATCTCGTCGACGAGAAGGCCGACCCCCTCACTGCGCTCGCGATCCGCTACCTCAGCCACAAATTCTGCCCCAGGATGTTCGGCTGCTACAAGGAGCGGCTTGGCTACATCATGGAGCGAATTCAGGAGGCCCATATCGACGGGGTGATCCTCCAGAACATCCGCTTCTGCGACCTCCACGGGTCGGAAAACGGCATCTTCGAGCGGGATCTCGAGGCACAGGGGATCCCCTGCATGCGGATGGAGCGGGAGTACGGGCCGCTGGTCGAGACAGGCAGGGTCAAGATGCGCGTGGATGCCTTCATGGAGAGGATCGCATGAACGACGGGGAGGAGGATTGAAGCATGAAACGGGAAACCAGAGAATATCAGTACGACTGGAATATCTGGAGCATCATCGAGAATGCATCCCTGACCTATGACGGATCGCCCAAGGAGTACGAAACCCTCCTCAGCCTCGTTCCTCATTTCAGAGATGCGCTCCATGCCATCATTCGCCAGGGGGAACCGGGGATCCTCTTCATGAAACAGATCGCAACATACCTGAAGAGCATCGTCTCGGCGCACGAGAACGGGAAAAAGGTCGCCATGACAACCTTCTGCTTTGCACCCCCGATCCTGTATGCCTTTGGCGTCGTCCCCCTCCTGCTCGAACCCATGACCGTGCTCGGCACCTTCATCCTCCAGCGCGGAACCAGTGAGTACCTGGACTACTGCTGCGAAGTGGGATTCACCGAAACCTCCTGTTCGTCTCAACGGGGTGCCCTCGGTGCCTACCTGGCAGGGCTCGGTGTCAGACCCGACATGATCGTCTGCGATTCACCCGGCATCTGCGACACGAACGCCAATTCCTACTCCTTTGCCTCGGCATACCTGGACATCCCCTTTTACCAGCTGTGCTACCCCCCGACACTGACCGACGAGCGGGCCGGCATGTTTCACCGTCAGGATTTCATGAACCTCATCTCCTTTCTCGAGGAGCAGACAGGCAGCAGACTGGACATCGACAGGCTCAGGGAGATCGTGGCAGAGATCGAGCTGCAGAACGAGCTCATCAATGAGTTCACCGAGTTTCAACGACTCGTCCCCTCCCCCATCCCACCGATCTTCAACCTCTTTCTCTATTCCGGAAACTTTCTCATGGGGGGAACCAGGGATTTCACCGAGCTGCTCCGCTCCATGCTGAAAACGATCAGGCTCAACGCCTCCAGGGGGGTTTCGGGCATGAACTCGGGGAAAGAACGTCTCAGGGGGTTCTTCTCGTACATCGACCACTATACCACCGACCTGAGGCTGTGGAATTTCCTCGATCGCAACGAGATATCGCACCTCGGCTGCATCCTGAGTACATTCTGGGGAGATGAAGCCCCCTACAGCAGTGAACGGACAGACGCGGTGTTCACCATGAAGCGCGACTCCCTCGAGGACATGATCGACTCCCTTGCCATGCAGATGTCCCGCATGCCCATGGTCAAATCCATCCGGGGGCCCTACGACGCTCCCAACATGTGGCTCGACGACACGCTCATCATGACCAGGCTCATGAAGGCGGACTTCGTGGCCTATTTCGGAACCATCGGGTGCAGGAACACCTGGGGTATGGTCAAATCCTACGCCCGGGATCTCGAACGAAGCGGCATTCCAACCCTGATCATGTACGCGGATGCCTTCGACGACCGTGTCCAGTCGTGGGAAGCCGTGATGGACAAAATGAGTGAGTTCATCCATCTTCGGGGGCTCGGAAGGTGAGCCGGGTGTTGTCTCCGATGTTCCCTGCGGGGAACACACCCGTTTTTGTCAGCGGATATGAAGGCCGAGGCCCGGATTTCGCCCGGTATTCCTCGTATCATGTGCAGGAGGGAGTATGGAAAAGGAACGAGAGCAGGAACAAACGGCCATCGAGGTCATGAAGAAGATTGCCATGGACAGCACCCGGGTCCTGGTGGAACGGCAGCGGGCAATCGACAGCCTGACCCTGTTCAGACAAGAAGCCATCCCGGCACTGCAGTATATCGAACGCAAGACGGACATGGGCGTTCTGAAGGAACGCTCTGCACTCTATATCCAGAGAATCAAAGAGGGTGCACACATCAGCATGACCCTGTAAGGACGCATCCATGAGCGGGTCCCTGACAGACAGAGTGAGCGAATTTTTTCAACCGAGGAGGGAAGCTCCATGATCGTTGCCGGTTGTGACGTGGGTTCTCTGACCACCAAAGCAGTCATTCTCAACAACAAACGGATTCTGTCCCAGGCCATCATCTCTTCGGGATTCAAACCGGAAGAATCCGCACGCGAGGTGATGGCTACCGCCCTTTCCTTTGCCGGTCTCTCCACCGACGACATTCAGTACTGCGTCGGGACAGGCTACGGCAGGGAACGGATTCCCTTCGTGAGTACGGCACTCTCTGAAATTGCGTGTCATGCAAAAGGCGCACACTGGCTCCTGCCCACGGCAAGAACCGTGATCGATATCGGCGGCCAGGACTGCAAGGCCATGAAGCTCGATGCACAGGGGAATGTCGTACGGTTTTTCACGAACGACAAGTGCGCTGCAGGGACAGGCCGGTTTCTCGAAGTGATGGCGAACATACTGGGGTTTGACCTCGACGAACTCGGAAAGGTCTCTCTCCAGGCAAAAGACCCGCTCTCCCTAGCCTCGACCTGTACGGCCTGGGCACAGGCAGAGGTCATCCATCACCTCAATGCAAAACGGACCAAGTCCGATATCGCCTCTGCAGTGAACCAGGCCATGGCGGCCAGGGTGGCGATTCTTGCGCGAAGTGTCGGAATCGAGAAGGATGTGTGCATGACCGGTGGTGTCGCGAAGAACGCCGGTGTCGTATCTGCCCTGGAACGCCTCCTCGACGTGAAGATCCGCCGCCTCAGGATCGACCCCCAGCTTGTGGGAGCCCTGGGTGCGGCTGTGCATGCACGACAGAAGATGGGAGGATGAAGGGATGTACGTTGCAGGATGTGATGTCGGCTCGCTCAGCGCCAAGGCAGTTATCATGAAAGACACGGACATCGTTGCCTCACGGGTCATCTACGCCCGCCCGGAACCTGAAGAGTCTGCCCGGGAAGTGATGGATGCAGCCCTTGCACAGGCAGGGATCACCATGCGCGAGATAGAGTCCTGCGTGGGAACAGGATATGGAAGAAACAGCATCCCCTTTGCCGTTGCAGTCGAGTCCGAGATCGCCTGCCACGGGAAGGGTGCCCGGTGGCTCATTCCAGAGGTTCGCATGGTCATTGACATCGGCGGGCAGGATGCAAAGGCGATCCGTCTGGATGAACAGGGAAACGTTGCGCGGTATGCCTATAACGACAAGTGCGCCTCCGGGACCGGGAGGTTCCTCGAGATCATGGCAGGCGCACTCGGCGTCCGGATCGAGGACATGGGAGAACTCTCATTCCAGGCAAAGAATCCCGTGACGATCTCAAACCAGTGCGTCGTGTTCGCCGAGACAGAGATCATCTCTTTAATCAACGACGGCAGAGACCTCTCTGATATCATGTACGGCCTCCACCGGGCCATGGCCCACCGGGTTGCATCGCTGGCAAAGGGAATTGAACTCGAACGCGAGATCACCATGACCGGCGGGGTGGCGAAGAATATCGGCATGTTCCGGGCCCTTGAAGAGGCCCTCGGCGTGAACCTCAGGCAGATGGAGACCGACCCGCAGATCATCGGCGCCCTGGGGGCGGCTGTCATGGCACGGGAGTTGGCTGCAGGGAGCAGCTAGGAACTGTAACCGGGAACATGGAACTCTTCTCCGACATCATCCACCAGGTGCGCGACTTCATCGAGTCCCGTCCGCAGAAACGCTGCTGGTCGGAGCACCCCGCACTCTCCTGGCCCGCCGGCGGCAACAGGGGGATCGTCATGAAGGAGGACCTGGGCCTCGAGCTGGGAAGTCCGGATGTGGAATCAGTGAGCAGTCTCCTGTGGACGGTCAACCTGTCCGGGGTCTCGGGGGGACGTATCACCCTCATCGGTCCGGATTTCCCTGAAGCCCGGAACCCGGCGCTGCCCTTCGGCAAGGTTGTCCTGGTGGGGGTGGACGGCTTCACTGAAGAGAATACCTATGATAGGCACCGGGACATGGACTTTCTCCGGTACGACCTCGACCTGAAGGGGTTCATGATCAGGGCCGTGTCCCAGTACCAGAAGGAGTGGTGCAGGATCAGCAAGGAAGCGATCCAGTCTGGATTTTCCGCCCAGATCCTCGCATCGGCACTCATGCGGCTGTTCCACGCCAGGGACTATGTCCAATCCGTGGAGGTGATCATGGTCACCTCGTCACCCGAAGACGTCACTGAGCTGCGCGGGATCGTGGCCCCTGCAGCAAGAATCATCGCGGCCATGGACAAGATGGCCCTCGAGCTCGATTTCGACTGTGAAGCCTGCGACTACCAGGATGTCTGTGACGACGCGGAGCAGCTCAAATCCATGAGGCTCTCGCTGCAGAACAAGAAAGGGGAGACAAGAAATGCATGATACCACGAGAATCGCCCTGTGCGGCAAGGGGGGGGTAGGCAAAACCTCCGTGGCTGCCGTGATGGTGAAGCTTCTGAGCGAAAACGGGAACAGGAAGATCCTGGCCATCGATGCAGACCCGGCGTGCGGCCTTGCCGTGGCCCTGGGAGTGGTTGTCCGGAAAACCGTGGACGACATCAGGAAGGGGCTCATCTCCCAGATTAGAAAAGGCGAGTCACAGGGAGCGCCGCAGACACTCAAGCAGCTCGACTACGAGGTGTTCGATGCGCTGCACGAGCAGGACGGGTTTGCCATGCTCGCCATCGGGAGACCCGAGGACGAGGGGTGTTTCTGCAAGGTCAATTCACTGCTCAAGGACATCCTTGGGGAACTGGCCGGCTCGTTCGATGTGGTCATCATCGACGGCGAGGCAGGCGTGGAGCAGATCAATCGCCGAGTCATGAAGACCGTCGACCACCTGGTACTCATCTCGGACACCTCGGCCAAAGGTCTCGGTGTTGCCGGCGCCATAGCCCATGTTGCGCATGACAACAAGGCCGTTGATTTCAGGAGCCTGGGGCTCGTGCTCAACCGGGTGAAGAACCAGGCAGAGGTGGATGACATCAGTTCGAGGATTGGTCTGCCCATCTACGGCTGGATTGCAGAGGACGACCTCATCAGGGATTTCGATTTCAGGGGAACGTCTTTAAGGGAGCTCCCGGACACCTCCCCCACCCTGGGCATTGTTGAACACATCCTCAAAACCATGGGCGTACTGACATAAGGGAGTCCCCTGGGAGAACGTAGCCGTGAGAATGCCTACCAAGACCATGCGCCTGTTCGATGATCTCCTGGAAAGCCCTCAGAACACCCTTGTCGAACAGGCCTCACAGGACGGCCGCATACCCATCGGGTATTCCTGCGCCATCGTTCCCGAGCCTCTGATCATGGCTGACAGGCTCTTTCCGGTACGCCTTCACGCAACCGGGGTTACCGGCACCGAGATGGCGGACAACTACCTCTCGAGCTTCGTATGTTCATATACCCGCAGCCTTCTCGAATTCGCCATGGACGACCGGTACGAGTATATCCAGGGGTGGGTCTTCGTTCCTTCATGCGCACACATGCAGCGCCTCATAGACAACCTCGAATACCTCAGGAAGCCGGCTTTCAGCCACGTCATCGACGTGCCACGCAAGGTGAATGACGTCACCATTGCGTGGATGGTCGAGGAGCTCAGCATGCTCGCAGAGAACCTTTCTTCGCACTTCAGCGTTGATTTGGGTGATGAGTCGCTCTCCAGGGCCATTGCAGAATGGAATTCATTCACGGAAATCGTCCGGTCTGTCGGTGAACTTCGAAAGAGGACCCACCCGCCACTCACCGGCACCGAGTTCCACACCATGCTCATGTCCACCCTGGCTTCGCCCAAGGACCTGATCATTCCGAAGATCCTCGATTTCAAACAGGAGGTCCAACAGCGAGGCAGCCCAGTCGATTATCGCGCCCGTCTCATGCTGGTGGGTGGACATCTGCACGACCCTGGTTTCATCCGCATCATCGAATCCCAGGGCGGTCTCGTGGTGGCCGACCGGTTCTGCACCGGATCCATACCCGGTCTCATGCCCATTGAGATGAACGGGGACCCCATCAGGAACCTGGCCGAGCATTCATTCAGAAAGACCCTGTGTCCGCGTATGATGGAAGAGTTCCATCGCAGGGTTGAGTCCATCATCGAAACGGCCCGTGAATACAAGGTGGACGGCGTGGTCATCGAGATCATCAAGTTCTGCGACCTCTGGGGTGTGGATGCGATGCCCCTCATCACAGCCCTTCGCAAACAGGGCATCCCGGTGCTGAAACTGGAGAGGGAATATCGTCTGGGATCTGAAGGCCAGCTGCGTACCAGGGTACAGGCCTTCATCGAAAGCATGGGCACCTAGGGTGCATGTCAGGGGAAGGCGATGACACTCAAAGAGATGGCGAGGATTGTACGGCCGATACTCCTGGGTATCCCCGGGCAGGCACGGCATATCGCACAGCATGATGTTCCCGAGCTCATCAGGGATGTACGGGGATTCACCGCACGGGATTTCCTGGTCTTTTCAAAATACTGGCTCATGTGCTGGTTATGCATAGGAAAGGTCGTGCTCAGGCGGGGCCCCATAGGGTTCACCAGGGAGCTCCTGCACTACCCCTGGATGCTGCACCTCCTGAGGGTCACCAAGCTGATGCGGCGCCTCGCGCGTGGCCGTCACGGGGGTTACCTCGAGTCCATCTGCATGGCCGTGTACACGGTGGCTGCGTTGCTGGCTGAGAATCTTGAAGAGATCTTCTACCACAAGGACAGCCTCATTATCACCGAGGAGATGGTTCCGCCCGACATCGCCCGCGCCATGGGCCTGAATGTCTGGATGCTGGAGGTCATGGGGATCCTCCTGCCCATGCTGTCTCCCGAAGGGACTCTGAAATACATCGACGAGGCTGAAAACGCCGGGATCAACCCCGATGCCTGTAGCCTGCCCAAGGCAACCGTGGGCATGATCCTCAAGGGTCACATGCCCACGGGACTTGCCATGGTGAGCTCCAACATGCCCTGCGATGCCGGTATGGCGTCCTATTCCTACATAGAACAGGAGTACGGCATCCCCACCTATCGTCTCGACGTCCCCCACAATTTTACCGACGAACGGGCGGAACGGCTCTTTGCCGAGGACCTGAAAGGCATGATCGCCTTCCTCGAGAAACACACGCCGGGCCGCATGGACTGGGACCGCCTGAAAGAGATCTGCGAGGGACGCAACCGCATGCTGGAGCTCGAGCTCGAGCTGTGGGACATGATCCGCCTCAGACCGGCGCCGCTGGCTGCCGAGGCGGTTATCCTGAGCCACATGTGGCATTTCAACCTCTGGGCCGGGCACAAGCTGTCCATCCGGCACTACGAGCGACTCGTGGAACTGGCTCGCAGGAACCTGGCCGAGGGTGTTCCGGCAATGGAAAACGAGCGGTTCCGGGCAGTGCTCTGGAACCCTCCCTTCCCCCATTTCATCGACATCTTCAACCGATGTGAGCGTGATTTCGGCGTGGTGCTCATCAATGACAGCATGACCTACAACCACCACACCCCCATCGACACATCGACGCCTGATTCCATGGTGAGGGGCTTGAGCACGGTGATCATGCAGGGACCCATGGTGCGCCATACCCGCGGCCCCGCTCAAAACTACCTTGACGATATTTTCCGCATGGTGAAGCAGTTCGACCTCGACATGGTGTGGGTGGCCAATCATGTCGGCTGCAAGAGCGGCCAGGCCATAAACGGCATCCTGCGGGAAAAGTGCCGCGCGCAGAGGATACCCCTGCTCGTGCTCGATTATGACCTGCTCGATCCCCGTATCGTGTCCCAGGACGGCATGATGAACCAGGTGGAGTTCTTCATGGAGAATGTCATGAAGGCACCCCGGCTGGACCAGGAGACAATACCATGCTGAAATCGAATGGTGAAGCTGATGTCTATCGTGCCCTGGGAAACAAGATCGACAAACTGACGGTGAGGACACCGTGGGACGACATCTTCCACAGGATCCTGAAAGAGCTCTATTCCACGGAAGAGGCAGATGTGGTAGTTATGATGCCGTATACGCTGTCTTCCCTGGAGAAAATCTCCCGGGTCACCGACATCGAGGAGAACCGACTGCACCGTATCCTGGAAAGCCTGTGCACCAAGGGTCTGGTTCTGGACCTCTGGAATGAGCGAACTGGCCGGTATCACTTCATGCCCTCCCCCCTCGCCATTGGCATCTTCGAATTCACCATGATGAGAACCGGTCACGATTACGATGTGAATTCCTGCGCCGGCCTCTTTCGAGAATACTTCCGCACCGTCTACCAGGCCAACTTTTCCAACAAAGAACAGGTTTCCATCATGAGGGTGATCCCGGTGGAGGAGACCATTCGGCCGAGCGAGTACTTCGAGTTCATGGATTATGAAAAAGTTTCGTCGCTCGTCGAGAACGCTCAGAGATTCTCCATTGGGCTGTGTTCCTGCAGAAACGAGAAGCTCCATAACGGTGAAAAAGACTGCGATATGCCTTTGGAAACCTGTAGTGGCCTCGGCATCGGGGCGGATTATCTGATCAGGCACGGCCTGGGCAGAGAGGTGTCGAAGGCCGAGATGCTCGAGAACTTTGCACGATCCAGGGAGCTCGGCCTGGTCTTCTGCGCGGACAACACCAAAAGGAAGCCCACGGCCATCTGTCACTGCTGTAAATGCTGCTGCAACTTCCTGGCCGGGGCGAACAAATTCGGTTTCGTGAACAGCGTCGTCACGTCCACGTTCATCTCGGTCATGCGTGAGGCCATATGCACGGGGTGCGGGAAATGCGTGGAATTCTGTCCGGTCAATGCACTACAACTGGTTTCTGCGAATGACCCGGGAGCCCCGAAGAAAAAGAAGGCTGTGGTGGACGCCGGGTTGTGTGTGGGCTGCGGGGTATGCGTATCGAAGTGCCCTGTGGGTGCCCTCGAAATGGCGCATCGCAGTGCCAGGGTCATCCACCCGGAAACAACCTTCGAGAGAATCATCCTCCTCAGCTTCGAGCGGGGTAATCTCCAGAACCAGATCTTCGACAATCCGAAGAGTGTTACCCAGGAATTCATGAGAGTTTTTTTGGGGGCCTTCCTGAGACTTGCCCCTGTGAAGAGGGCGCTCATGAGCGACATGTTCAGATCCACCTTCCTGTCTGCTGCGCGGACGGTTGCCCGAGTACAGGGCAAGGGCTGGATGCTTGATATCTAGGAAACAAGGAACGACACCATGACGAGAGGGAGACAGCCATGACACCAGCGTATTTCGGTGGATGCGACGTGGGATCGACGACGGGAAAAGCCGTAATCATCGATGAAAGCGGCACCATCAGAGCCACATCCATTATCCTAAGCGAGATCGATCCTGAACAGACATCCATCCTTGCCCTGGGGAAGGCCTGCTCGCAGGTCCCGGACATGGGCGGCTACAAGGAGCTCTCGTACCTCGTTGGCACGGGCTACGGTCGGAACGAGGTGGTCTTTGCCGACAAAAACATCTCGGAGATCAGCTGCCACGCCATGGGAACCTTTTCCTGCGACCCGCGTATCAAGACCATCGTGGACATCGGCGGGCAGGACGTGAAGGCCATCGCCATCGACAGCGATGGATCGGTCCTCGAATTTGCCATGAACGACAAGTGTGCCGCAGGGACCGGGCGGTTCTTCGAGGCCATGAGCAGGACGTTTCGCATGGATCTCGACGAGTTCTCCGAGCTTTCCATGAAGGCGAAGAAGGTTATACCGATCACCGCCCAGTGCAGCGTCTTCGCAGAGAGTGAGGTGATAAGCCTGCTCGCCAGGCGCAACCCTCCCGAAGATGTGGCGGCAGGCATCCAGGCGGCGGTCTCGAAGCGGTGCTTCACCCTGCTCAAGAGGATCGGCATGCGACCCCAGGTCACGGTAACCGGAGGCTGCGCCAAGAACCGGGGTCTCATCAAGGCCCTCGCCAGGATCGTCAACATGGAGGTCACACCGCTTCCGGTGGACCCCCAGATTATCGGGGCCCTGGGCGCAGCCATTTTTGCACGCAAGGCATTTCAAGCGATACGCAAGGCTTGATTCGGCCGCAGATCTTCCGATCCTCGGCCTAATGAAACGAATTCTGCCGGAATACCGGCTGTTGCGGTGTGCCTGGTAATCCCTGGTTCCTTTTTCGGTTTCCCCAATGTTGACAAACCTCACCCATACCGCTACACCTTAAACTGTCAATCATATCATGCATGATAAGGGGGTACCCATGAGCCTCGTCTATGAAAAGATGGGACACATCGCAAAAGTGGGCCTGAACCGGGAAAAGCAGCTCAACGCACTGGATCCGGGAATTCTCCTGGATCTCCACAAGACGTGGGATGACATCAACGGGGACAGGAACATCAGGGTGGTCCTCCTCTACTCGGCACTGCCGAACATCTTCTGTGCCGGCATGGATCTCAAGACAGCGATACCCATCCTCACGGGCACACGGAAACCCGAAACCGAGGCCGAGGAGTGGATCGTCTCGGGCTGGGACGGCAAGGGAGTGGGAGAGGCCATGCTCAAGATCAGCTACGTGAACAAACCCATCATTGCCGCCATACACGGATACTGCCTCACGGGCGGGTTCGAGATGGTGATGGGTGCCGACTTGAGGGTTGCCTCCACCGATGCCCTCTTCCAGATGAGAGAGGCAAGCCTCGGCATCATGCCCACCGGAGGGGGAAACATCTTCCTGCCCCGTCATGTGGGAACCTGCCGCGCCCTGGAAATCCTGCTCACGGCCGGCAACTACGATGCGCAGACCATGTACGAGTGGGGGTTCCTCAACCGTGTGGTTGAAAAGGACCAGCTCATGAACACGGCCCTCGAACTCGCGGAGAAGATCGCGGCCAACGGGCCGCTCGCCACCCAGGGCATCATCCGCTTCAACCGTGAAATGCGCATGAGGGAGTTCAGCGATCTCTTCATCCGCGAAGTTGAGATCGGGATGCCCATATTCGCCAGCAATGACGCCCGTGAAGGTGTTAAGGCCCAGAAGGAGAAGCGCAAACCAACCTTTCCAGGCACCTTTTGATCATGCACGACAGACCTGATCTGACTCCTTTGTTCGAACCGAGAACCATTGCGTTCATCGGGGCCTCGAAGGACATCTTCAAGTGGGGGTTCAACGTACTCCACCACATTATCAAGCGGGGCTTTTCCGGCGAGATCTATCCCATAAACCCCAGCGGGAGCGACTGGTTCGGCAGAAAGATGTATGCAAGCCTCGATGAGATCGAAATGCCCATCGACCTCGCCGTCATCGTGGTGAAAGACACCCTGGTCCTGGAGACCGTGAGACACTGTGTTCTCAAGAACATTCCCGCCGGCATCATCATCACTGCAGGATTTTCCGAAACAGGGCCTGCAGGGGCTCGCCTCGAGCGCGAAATTGCGGACGTTGCACGAGCCGGCGGCATGCGTCTCATCGGGCCGAACACCATGGGGGTCTTCAGCGCGTATCCTTCCATCATGCATGCCCTCATGGGTTCCATGCCGCTGACACCCGGCAGCGTCGGTCTCATCGCCCAGAGCGGGAATTTGGGTACCTCCATCTCGTATCGGTTTCTCCGCAGGAAGATCGGCATCAGCCGCCTCATCAGCACCGGGAACGAGGCAGACCTGAGTTCTGAAGACATCCTGGAATACCTCGAAAATGATGAGAAAACCAGTATCATCTGCATGTATCTCGAAGGACTGAGGCAGCCCAGGAGGTTCTTCGATGCAGCCCGGAGAATCTCACCGAAGAAACCCCTTGTCCTCATCAAGGGCGGTCGCACCGACAGGGGTGCCGTGGCTGCCATGTCCCACACCGGGGCTGTTGCCGGCAGCGACGAGATCTTCTCTTCCATGTGCCGTCAGTCAGGGATCATCCAGGTGGATACCATGGACGAGATGGTGGATATCGTCGGCATGCTCATGCAGCCACGACCCAAGGGCAACAGGGTCGCCATCATAACCCTGGGGGGCGGCTGGGGTGTTGTTGCGACCGATGCGTGCATCACAGAGGGTCTGTCCGTCGAACCCCTTGAAGAGCCCCTCATTGAGAAACTCGACAGGATCCTTCCCGCCTACTGGAGCAGGGGGAATCCTCTGGATCTCGTGGCACCAGCACGGGTAAGCGTCATCACCGACACCATCACCGAACTCATGGAACATGCTAAGACAGATGCGGTCTTTCTCATGGGGCTCGGGTACATGTCATTCAGGGCACGCGGGTGGCTCAAATCCAACACCATCCCGGCAGAGGCCGCAAAAGAATTCTCCCAGATCATGATCTCCGAGGAACGAAAGCTCTTCGAGCTTGTGGTGGAGATGATTCTCAGGTACAACAGGCCCATTATCCCGGTGATCGATCTCATGGCGTTCGACATTGCCATGGAGGGGAACCCGGTACAGTTCCTGGATGATCACGGTGTCATGCCCTACCCCTGCCCGGATCGCGCGGTTCATGCCCTGGCCAAGGTGGTAGCTTACCGGAATCGCATATCCTCATTGGTGAACGAACAGGGATGAGTTCTCGTTATGGGAGATCACTCAAAGCCCTTGCAGCTTTTGCGCTGAAAGCACGGCTTCTGGGACAGAAGATCCCCCTTATTGCCAGCGTCAAGCTGACCTATCGCTGCAATCTCGCCTGCAGGGCCTGTCCTTTCCATCAGCATGGCCAGGAAAACACCCCCCACATGAACTGGGAGACGGCGTTGGACAGCCTCAGGAAGCTCAGGCAACGAGGGTGCCTCATCGTGATCTTCGAGGGAGGAGAGCCGTTTCTGTGGTCGGACAGCAGCCACGATCTTCGCGATCTCGTCTCCACTGCCCAGGAATATTTCCCCTGTGTCGGCGTCACCACCAACGGCACCTTCGGCTGCGACGTTCCCTCGGATGTTCTGTGGGTGAGCATCGACGGTCTTGAGGAGACCCACAACTTTCTCAGGAGCAATTCCTACTCGCGTGTACGCCAGGCCCTGTCTGCCAGCCGTCACCGGAATCTCTTTCTCCACTATACCCTGAACAGGCTCAACTGGAGAGAATTCCCTGCATGGGCACAGGATGCGCTAACCCTGCCAGCGGTCAAGGGGATCACCGTGCAGATCTTTTACCCGTACGGCCAGGGTGAAGACGACCTGGCCCTGAGCCCTGATGAACGCAGACAGGCGTTGATGTCTGTCATGGATCTGAAGAAATCCGGGTATCCCATCAAGAACTCATCCTGGAACCTGAAGGCCATGGTGACGGGAAACTGGAGGTGCCATGACTGGCTGCTCGCCAATGTCGACCCTGACGGGACCATAGAACAGGGGTGCTACGTCCTGCGTCGTGGAAAGGTAGACTGCTCCCGCTGCGGATTTACCCCGGTGGCGGAGGCTTCAGGTGCCTTTTCGCTCGTTCCCGGTTCCCTCAAGGCCGGAATGTCTCTCTTCTTCCCTTCGTTCGTTCCGTGATCCCTGCCTGAGCTGCCATCGGGGCGGACTTCTGATCCCTGGGGACGTATGTCAGCATCTGAATATTTTTATTCAACAAATGAATCTGTTCATTGCCGTGGTACAGTCACGGCTTCATGTAAGCAAAGACAGTTCTGGCGCTGTTTTACAGTCATCACGGTTGCTCATGCCTGTGAGATCAGCTCTTGGTGAAAAGCGTGCCCTGAGTGCATCCTTTTTACCACGCAGCGCATCAAACAGGTAAAGCATGAGAACAGTTTTTTAACCTCCTCTTCGGGATGGCGCGTCCTATGCCCTAACGGCCATCCCTTTTTTTACCATGTCATCTTTATAAGAGTGATTCAGCTCCTGTTTGATCTTTGAGACATTCTGGGGTACCATTGGGCGCATGCTCTGATCGGAGAGCCCGATGTAACAGAACGATTTCCTGGTATCAGAAGGTACATGTTCCAAAGGGAAAGGAGAGGAAGACATGCATGACTCCGGGAAGACAACACCGTCGGGTCGCGCCGCTCTTCCAGAAGATCTCTTCGAAGACCTGCTCGAACTCCTTCCCGATCTCATCTGTCTCTTCAGTCCCGATGGCATCATTGCCTATGCAAATGCAACCTACTGCTCGTTCCTGAAAAAAGACAGAGCGGATATCGTGGGCACGAGCATCTTCACTCATATTCCCCCTCAGGACAGAAAAATTCTCACGAACTACCTGAAACTTCTCTCTCCGGAAGACCCTGTCCAGAGAGTTGAATATCGCACCGTTGACGCGTCTGGTGACCCCCAGTGGCAGGAGTGGATCCTGCGCGGCATCTTTGATGATTCAGGGACACTCACCCACTACCTCTCCAGTGGAAGAGACATCACTGCAGCAAAACAGATGGAAAACAACCTCATCGAGGCTCTGGAAAAGTACTCGTCCCTGTACGAGTCATCGAACGATGCCATCATACTCCTCGATCGCGACCGCGTCATCGACTGCAACTCGGCGACCCTCAAGATCTTCGGATACACCGAGAAGATCGGACTCATGAATCTGCACTACAAGGAACTGTCTGCCCCTGCACAGAAAGACGGATCCTTGAGTGATGCGGTCCTGGAGGATCACATCAAGGATGCGCTCACAATGGGCGTAGCAAAATTCCAGTGGCTCTTCAGAAAACACGACGGAACCCATTTTTTCGCCGATGTGGTGCTCAGCCCCTTTCCCCTGGATGGAAGAACGCTGATTACGGCGATGGTGCGTGATATCACCCTCCAGCACCAGACCGCGGAGGCGCTCAGAAAGAGAGAGGAACAGTTCAGAGAACTCGTGGAAAACATCAATGACGCCCTCTTCTCTCTCGACCAAGAAGGCCGCCTCACGTTCGTAAGCCCCATCATGAAGAAAATTCTCGGCTACACCCAGGAGGAGATGATCGGCAGAAACTTCATGGATTTTATCTATCCGGAGGACCTCAATGGTCTCACGGGCCGTTTCAGCGACCTGCTGAAAGGCAAACTTATGCCCTTTGAATACCGGGTCATGAGAAAGGATGGCTCTCTGTGCTGGGTCAGCACGTACAGCAGGCCGGTATCCGAGGGTGGTCAAATGAGGATCTTCGGCCTTCTCACCGATATATCTGAACGAAAAATGGCTGAAGAAGCGTTGAAACTCTCCTACAGCAAGCTCGAGGATATGGTACACAAGCGCACCTCGGAGTTGAACAAGAAAAACACCCTGCTCAAGCAAGAGGTCGAGGCCAGGATCAGAACCGAAGAGGAGCTGAAACAGAGCAAAGACAGATACCGTCAGATGGCTCAGGAGATGAACGCGGTTCTCAACGGTATCACCGACAACATCACCCTCCAGGATACCGAACTCAGGATCATCTGGGCAAACGAGGCTGCCGCGCTTTCAGTGGATATGAGCCCTGCTGATCTCATCGGCAAACACTGTTATACCCTGTGGCAGAAGAGAAAATCCCCGTGCGGAGACTGTCCCGTCATGAAATCACTTGCAGACAATCTGGAACACGAAGGGATTCAATCTACTCCGGATGGGTCTCTCTGGGAGATCCGTTCATACCCCCTGAAGGATGCCGAAGGAACCATGAGGGGAGCGATCGAAATAACCAAAAATGTCACCGAGAGAAAAATTCTAGAAAATGAGCTGCAGCGGAGGGAGAAGCTTGAAGCACTGGGCCTGCTTTCCGGAGGGATAGCCCACGACTTCAACAACCTCCTCACCGTGATCCTGGGCAACGTCTCGCTCGCCAAGATGCTCCTCGACAATGCAGACAAGGCATACAAGCGGTGCGAGGATATTGAAAATGCAGCACTCAGGGCGAAAGACCTTGCATGTCAGCTCCTCACCTTTGCTAAAGGAGGAAGCCCCCTGAAGAAAAAAGTGGCGTTGGAGGGATTCCTCCGGGATGCTGTCTCACGTTCTCTTCCGGAAGGTGATGGTGAGATCGAGCTTGATTTCTCTGTGGTCGAGGGGCTCTGGAGTGTCGAGATCGATGAGCTGCAGATAACGCAGGTCATCAAAAACATCATGTCCAATGCCGTCCATTCCATGCCGGAGGGGGGGGCCGTGAATGTACGGGCCGAGAACGTGGTCATTGGTGAAAAAAGCTCTCTGCCCCTTGGTCAGGGCCCCTTTGTGAAGGTCGTCTTCGAGGATACCGGGATCGGCATACCACAGGAACACCTCGAAAAGATCTTCGATCCGTTCTTTACCACCAAGAATCAGAGCTACGGGCTTGGCCTCGCGTCTTCGTATTCGATTCTCAAGAAACATGGTGGACACATCACCGCGTCTTCAAAACCATCTCAGGGAACCGCCATTACGTTTTTTCTGCCGGCTGCTACAGAAGTGGACCGTGAAAAGAAGGCACCACGGAAACCTTCCCCACAGAAACGGCACTCGATCCTCTTCATGGATGACGAAGAGTTTATCAGGGACCTTGCCCAGAGCATCTTCACACACCTCGGCTATGAGGTCACCTTCGCCAGGGAAGGGGCTGAGGCGATACGTCGCTACCAGGAGACCTATCGACGGGGCAGACCTTTTGACATCGTTATCCTCGATCTCGTGGTGAACGAGGGCATGGGCGGGAAAGAATGCCTCGAAAAGCTTCGGGAGATCGATCCCCTCGTAAAGGCCATTGTTTCAAGCGGCTACTCGAACGACCCCGTCATGGCCAACCCCCAGCAGTACGGATTCAGGGATGTGATCGCAAAGCCTTACCGGATTCAGGATCTGAGAACCCTTTTGAATAAAATCCTGCAGGAACCCTGATGAGCGGGTGCCCGCCCTGGCCCCCTCCACGGTCGGATGGATGGAAAAGCACCTCCATTGTCTATGATGCCGTCAGAAGACAGGTTCTTTCTTAAAACAGGGTGACTTCGTGTTTAGCAGAGAACAGTTCCGTTGAAAATTTTCTGTGCAGCCCTTTGCTTTTCATTTCAGAGGACCTATATGATGCATACAACAAGTCACGAGGAGGATTGAACATGAAACTGAGCGAATACTTCGAAAACGCGAAAGGGAAAGGGGTTCTTTCAACCGCTGATGCAACGGGCAAGGTCGATGCAGCGGTGTATGCACGCCCTCATTTCTTGAATGAAGACACGGTTGCATTTATCATGGCGGAACGCCTGAGTCATGAAAACCTCACGTCAAATCCGCATGCCGCCTACCTCTTCTTTGAAGACGGTGACAAGTACGTGGGCAAGAGACTGCACCTTACCAAGATCGCGGAAGAGAAAAATGCCAAGAAGATAGAAGAACTTCGCAGGGAGCGACACTATATCGCTCACGACGAGTACTACAAGGAAAACAAATACCTCGTGACCTTCAGGATCGACGAGGTGCTGCCGCTCATCGGCACGAAAGCATAATCCCTGACAGGAAAGGCCACTCCCTCCCTTACCGTGGGAGCATCGATGACCGGATCTGCGACAGCGGATCCGGTCTTTTTTCACAATGGTTGCTGACCAGGATCGATCTGGAATTCCTGCCCCGGAGTTCTCTGGTCTATGCATGCCTCCTGTGCGAAATGAGGCCCACTATGACACCCCCGAACCCGAAGAGCACGACCAGGATCCTGACGAGCCATCCGAACACCGGGACCAACCCGATCACCCACAGCACAGCCGTGCCGATGGCGGTCTCCAGCACGATGGAACGTCCCGGCTTCTTCAGGGCGATGGTGATCTTCTTGCCGATGAGCTGTGCCACGGCAATAGAGCCCAGGAGAAAGGCGGATGCAACGAGGATCACTTCAACGGGAATCAGGACAATACCGAGAATGGACACCGCGAGCACGAGGGCAACGGGAATGATCAGGACGATACCGAGAACTCCCCAGGCAAAAACCTTCACGGTGTTGAATTCAACCTGAAAGGAGACATACCCGACCGTTGCCGGAATGAGGAGCACGACCAGGATCGCCAGTGTCAGGTACCCCAGGAAAGACACGACACTGAACCCCCTCCACATTCGGGGCATGTGCGGCATGTCCTCCCATGGGAATAACCCGCCGATGCCGGAGAGATCAGAGGTACGCAAGACCGTTACCTTGCCGTCAACCCGTGCGCCTGACTCCTTGATCACCGTGCCTCCCAGGGAAATCACGTCGCCATTCACCACGGCACCCGAACCGAGAAAGACGGAGCCTCCGACGGCCACCACGCTTCCTCGAACACGCCCCTGCACCTCGACATCTCCACCGATGGCGACAGCAGTTTCCACGATCTGTTCCTTCTCGACGAAGACATTCCGGCCGAGGCGTACACTGGATGTATCATCCTGCTCGCCAGCGAAACCCACTGAAGACACCAGACACAGACAGGCGAGAAGGACTATCCCCATGATGGAGCACAACGCCTGTGAACTCACCTTTTTCCACACACTCTTCAGTCCCATGGACACCCCTCTGCACGAATCGTATTCCTTATCTTCTGTCTTCCATAGTAATTCCCTGAAAAGAAAATACCAGGCCACAGTGATCAGTATTACAGCTGCTCCCCTCTGGTGAGAGGGAGCGTGATGTAGGAGGGAAGAGCCTGTAACGCCATCATACCTGACGCCATTTCCTGAACAGCGCGAGAAATGCAATCACGAAAAGGTAAAAGGCACCAGATACAATGATGATGGTTGCCCCTGGTGGGAGATCAGGACTATAACTGAGAGATAGCCCCCCCGTGGTGAGAAGAAGGGTAAAGACCATTGCGAACATCATCATGCTCGAGAGCTTTCTCGTGAAATGACCAGCCGCTGCCGCGGGAAGGGTGAGCAGCGCAATCACCAGGACGATGCCCACCACCGTGACGAGCAGAACTACGGTCAGTGCCGTCAGACACAGGAGCAGGAGATGGAAAAACTCCACCCGGATACCACGCAGGCGTGCAAACTCCTCGTCAAAGCACACTGCCAGGAGCTGGTTGTAAAATACCAGGCTGATGCCAACCACAACTGCATCCAGCGCCGCAATCATCCAGAGTTCATCTGAGGATACCATGAGAATGTTCCCGAAGAGGTAGCTCATAAGATCTTCATTGTAGCCTGGGGTCCTGAAGATAAACATGATGCCGACAGCCATGCCCACGGCCCACACCGCACCGATGACCGTGTCTTCCCGCTGGCGGGCCTTGAGGCTCACCATGCCGATGATCAGGGCCGATATGAGGGCGGCGAGAACGGCACCCATGAAGGGTGTGGCCCATGTCCACCCGTGGACAACCTGCAGGTACCGGGCAGCCCCCATTCCCCCCAGGACGCTGTGGGCGATGGCACCGGCCATGTACGTGATCCGCCTGGTGACCACGTAGCTGCCGATGACCCCGCAGGCAATGCTTGCAAGGACCCCGGTCAGGAGGGCGTGTTGAAGGAATCGCTGCTGTGTCGCATCCCTGATGAACTCAATCATGGGGCTAATCTCTTAGGCGTGATGGCATCGTGCCTGACCATGTGTACGTGGGTGCCGTAGAGTTCGTGGATCATCTCTCCCGTGATGTCACAGGTTGGATGTTCCAGTACCCTGCGGTTCACGCAGGCAACACTGGTGACGTAGCGTGAGACGAATCCGAGATCGTGGGTGACCAGCACGATCGTCATGTCCTTGTTGAGTTCCTTGAGAAGTTCATGGAGTTCGGTTCCCACGGCGATATCCATATGCGCCATGGGTTCATCGAGAATCAGGAGTTCGGGGTCGGTCACGAGCGCTCGAGCGAGAAGAACTCGCTGGGCCTGCCCCCCCGAAAGTTCCGAGAACGGTCTGTGGCTGAGCTCAGAAAGCTCCACCCTTTGAAG
>OMKS01001153.1_pt1 | contig 24135 bp, 23 predicted proteins | sample 1674721 | NCBI WGS metagenome assembly OMKS01 (sample SAMN06264996, study PRJEB25208) | sediment metagenome | isolation source: hot spring sediment | place: USA: California | collected 2014-09-02
ATCGGCTTTGAGCCGGTCCGGCTGTTGCAGGAGTTCGGCCTGGCCGAAGGCCTCGATATCGCTGCAGATTAATACGGCGCGGCCGCCGCAGCCGATCCGCATGACCAGGCTCTTGTCGTTGTCGCTGACGGTGGGATCCCGGCAGGTGGCGTCATCGGGCCAGAGGCGCTCGATCCGCACGGGTCCGATGCCGATGGGCTCCATGTCCATGCTTTTGATCGGTACGCCGCGCTGTTGCAGGTGCCGTCCCAGCAGACCCGCCGAGGAATACTCCGCCGTCCGGACCAGGACCGCTTCGGTGCTCAGGACCCTCCGCGTGCGAACATCGGCGGCCACCTCGGCGATCGCGTTCAGATGATCCACATCGTCGTGACTGATGATAATGGCATCCAGTTCATCGACGCCCCGGTACCGCAGATACGGCACGATGACGCGGCGACCGGGATCGCGCAGATTCATGGAGCCGGCGTCAAACAGCCAATCGCGGCCGTCCGGCAAGGCGATATGAATGGCCTGACCGTGGCCGACCGAAAGCACCGTCAGCTCCACGCCTGGCGGCCGCCGATCATGACTGAACGCCAGGATCGGTGCCAGCAATCCGATGGCCGCGGCCGCGCGGACCAGCGGTCGTCGGAGGGGCCCTTCCCTGGGGAGCAGTCGCCAGCTTAGGAGCATGGCGTAATACAGACCGATCACCCACACCGGTACGTGCCCGACAGTGATCTGGACGGCGGGCAGATGTTGGATGGCCTGAACCAGGCTGACCATCACACCGCCCAAGGCCGTCGCCGCGGCCGCCGCCAGCGTCGCCAGGGTGGGGAACAGTACGGCCAGGGGCAACTGAATGAACCCAAACGTGAGAATGCCGAGCACCAGCGGATAGACCAGCACCGTCAGGAACGCCGACAGGGGCGTGATCGTGCCGAAGTGGTACAGCAAAATGCCCGTGCCGCCCAGCCATGCGGCCAGCCCCACGCCGAGCAGGTCCCTGGCCCATGCGATACCGGCATCGAGCCAGGGGCCCAGCCACGCCGCCCGCCCTGCGGTCAGGCGGTGACCCGGCAGGGCGTACCCAAGCCGGTCGCGGAGGGGTCCATAGAAGAGTAGAATCCCGGCGACCGTGCCGTAAGAGAGCTGCCAGTCGGCGGCGAACAACTCCATCGGGCGGATGAGCAGCATGATGATCGCCGTCAGCGCCAGCGTGTTCAATGGCCGTCCGCGACGCCCGACCAGGGCCGCGATGCAGAAGAACCAGCACAATACCGCCGCCCGTAGCGTGGCCGCACGGGGCGGGACGATCATCATGTAGACCACGGTGACGGCCAGACACACGGCCGCGCGACCCGGCTTGCCCAGACCCGCTGTACGTGCCAGCCGCCACACGAAGCCCGCCAGGATTCCGAAGTGCAGGCCCGACAGGCACAGGAAGTGCGCCAGGCCCGTGCGGCGAAACGCCTCGAACACCTCCGGTGAGCCGGCCCGGCGGCCCAGCAGCAGGGCCTCGACGATGGCCCGGGACTGGTCGTCGCCGAGTCGGTCGTCCAACAGGGCCTGTCGCACGATCCGGCGGAGACGCGTCTGCCAGTACGAAAGGGACGTGCGCGGGGCCTTTTCGAGCAGGATGATCCCATCGGCAGCGGGCACCGTCGCCGCGCCGCAGACCCCGCGACGGCGCATCAGGGCGGCCATGTCAAACGTGCCGGGGTTGAGTGGTTGCTGAAAGCCGGCCAAGCGGCAGTAGATTTGTACACGGTCGCCCGGCTCCAGGTCGAGGGTTTCGGCGGAGGCGTCGGTCTGAACGCGCACGGTCCCGTGGGCCGGCTGGAAGCCCCGCGGCGTCCGCGCGCGGGTCACCCGCAAGTAGAAGCTGCCGCCGCCGCCCGACCACGAATAGCGGCCGAACAGCCAATCATCGCGGTCGGCCTGATGGACATCGGTCAGGACAACACCGCGAAGTGTGGCCAGAATCGGCTCGGCTCCGATACTCGGCGTCAGGTCGTACCGTCCGGGCCGCTCGAACGCCGCCAGCCGCAGCACTCCCACGGCCGCAAACGCCACCGCCACCAGGATAAGCATCGCTGCCGGTCCCCAAGGGGCACGGCGACGGCCAAGCACGGCGACGGCGAGACCGATCGTCGGCAGCAAGACGATCCACGACCAGAACGGCCATGGCGCCAGGTGCGCCGCCGCCAGGCCCCCGATAAGCCCGATCGCGGCGGGCAGCAGGGGGGCCTCCTCCAGCATCCACCCGGCCAGCCCAGCTCGGTGCGAGAGCTCCCGATCCAGCCGTTGCAACTCTCGATGGATTGCATCCAACCCGACACATCCTCCAAACCAACGTGGTCCAGATAGGCTCGGATAGGATACATCGGCGTCGACCTGAAAACAATCAGGTAGGTCGTTTTTATCGAAGGAAAGACAGACAGCGGCAAGAAGTGGCTAACGCCGCTCGATGCGTTCGCGACCGCCCATGTACGGCCGCAGGACCGTGGGGATCGTCACGGAGCCGTCGGCGTTCTGATAGAGCTCGAGAATCGGAATGAGCACCCGCGGCGAGGCGATGACGGTGTTGTTGAGCGTGTGGCAGAACACGTTCTTTCGGTCACGGGCGCGCTTGTAGCGCAGGTTCATGCGCCGGGCCTGAAACTCATAGAACCGGCTGGCCGAGTGCGTTTCGCCGTAGCTGCTTCGCGAGGGCATCCACGTCTCGATGTCGAACTTCTTCACCTGGCCGCGGCCCAGGTCGCCCGTGCAGACGTTCACCACGCGGTAGGGCAGTTCCAGGGCCCGCACCACCGCCTCGGCGTTGGCAAGGATCTCATCGTGGTAGGCGATGCTTTGGCCCTCGTCGTTCTCGCCGATGACGACCTGCTCCACTTTTTCGAACTGGTGGATGCGATACAGGCCGTAGGTGTCCTTGCCGGCGGCCCCGGCCTCGCGACGAAAACACGTACTCAGGGCCACCATCTTGATGGGCAGTTCCTCCTCGGTGAGGATCTCGGCCGAGCGATAGGCCGTCAGCGGCACCTCCGCGGTGCCGGCCAGATTCAACCCGTCCCGCTCCATGCGGTAGGTCTGCTCCTCGGCGCCGGGGTAGTAGCCGGTGCCCTGCATGGCCTCATCCCGCATCAACAGGGGCACGGTCATGGGGCGATATCCGCGGCTGACCATGAAGTCAAAGGCGAAGCGCAGCACGGCCCAGTGCAGCAGGGCCCCATCCCCCGTGAGGAAGTAGTTCCGCGTGCCGGCCAGCTTGACGCCGCGTTCGACGTCGATCAGCCCCAACTCGGCGCCCAGTTGCACGTGGTCTTTCGGCTCGAAGTCGAACGTGCGGATCGTGCCCCATCGGCGCAGCTCCACGTTCTCGGTGTCGTCCTTGCCCTCCGGCACGTCGTCGGCGGGCGGCTGGGGCACCTGGAGCATCAGGGCGTCGAACTGCGGCTGCAATTCCCTGACCGTCTCATTCAGTCGACTCTCGACGCTCTTGAGTTCGGCCAGTTTGTCGAGCAGGACCTGCCGGGCCTCACCCTGGAGGCGGGGGATCTCCTTGCCTAGGCGGTTTTTCTCGGTGGCGATGTCCTGGAGCACCTTCGCGGCGTCACGCAAGTGATCGTCCAGTTCGAGAAGCCGGTCGATATCGGCCTCGATCCGCTTGGCCTGTGCCGCTCGGCGGTACCGTTCGGGGTCCTCTCGAATGGCTTTGATATCAATCATCGTTTCACCGCCATGACCGCTCGAGGCCGGTCAGTTGGATTCCCATCGCCGAAGGATCAGGACGTTGTTCTGCCCGCCGAAACCGAACGACTCGCTCAGGACCACCCGCACGTCGGCCTGTCGGGGGGCGTTCGGCACGTAGTCCAGGTCGAGCGTCGGGTCCGGGTCGTGCAGGTTCATCGTCGGCGGCAGGACACCGTCCCGGATCGCCAGCACGCAGGTGATCAGCTCGGCGCAGCCGGTCGCGCCGATCAGGTGTCCGAAGACGCTCTTGGGAGAGCTGATCGGCACGCGATAGGCGTGTTCCCCGAAGGCGCGTTTGATCGCCAGCGTCTCGACCGAGTCGTTCTCAATGGTGCTCGTGCCGTGGGCGCTGATGTAGTCGATCTGGTCGGGCTGCAAGCCCGCGTCCCGCAGCGCCCCCTGGATGGCCTGGACGGCTCCGCGGGCCTCCTCGTGCATGTCCGTGACGCGAAAGGCATCGTTGCTCGACCCGAAGCCCACAATCTCGGCCAGGATCGGCGCGCCGCGTTTCTGCGCCGAGGCAAGCGATTCCAGGATCACGATAGCCGCTCCCTCGCCCAGGATGAAACCATCGCGGGACGCCGAAAACGGCCGCGAAGCAGTCGTGGGGCTGTCATTGCGGGTGGACAACGCTGTCAGCCGGCAGAACCCCGTCACGCCCAGCGGATGAATCATGGAGTGGGCGCCCCCGGCGATCATCACGTCCGCCCGACCGCGGCGGATAAGCATGGCCGCCTCGCCCACCGCCTGGGTGCTGGCCGCACAGGCGGTCAGACAATTGCGGTTTTCGCCCCGGGCGCCGGTGAGGATCGCCACGTGGCCGGCCGGCAGGTTCGGCTCCTGCTCCAGTTCCCGATAGGGGTGCATCCGGGCCCTGGCCACCTCGGCCCACTTGGCCCAGTCCATGGCATTCGACTCACTGTCCCAGCCGCTGACGATGGCGGCGAAGAAGGCGTCATTGTCCACCGAGCCCTCACCCGCTCCCAGATAGATGCCCATCCGTCGGCGGTCGATCCCGTCAGCGGGGCGGTCGGTCTCCACGTCGATGCCCGCTTGGCGACAGGCCTCGGCCGCCGCGCCCAGAACAAACTGCGATCCGCGGTTGGCAAAACGGTGTCGCTCCGGATGCTTCACATCCTTGGCCACGTCGTAGTCCTTGACCTCCGCGCCGAACGTGGCGGGAAACGTGCTCGCGTCGAACAGCGTCGTGGAACCCATCCCGCTGCGGCCGGCCAGCAGGTTCTGCCACATCGTTTCGACGTCGTGGCCGACCGGGCAAACGATGCCCATGCCCGTAATGACTACACGTTCGCTCATTCTGCCTCGCCTTGGGCGTTCTTCAGCACCACCGCCGCCGTTTGGCCCCCGAAGGTGTAGCCGCAGCACAGGGCGTAGCGGATGTGCCGCGTCTGAGGTTCCGTCCGGAGGTTCAACCGGCAGCTCGACGCTTTGTTTGTACAATTCTTCGCCGGCCCGATCAAGCCATGCCGCATGGCCAGCGCCGCGGTCAGAATATCCAGCGCCCCGGCGGCGGCCCCGGTGTGACTGGTCATGCCCTTGATGGGCCAGACCGGCACCGACTCCACGGCGTCACCGAGGACTCGTGCGATCGCCGCGGCCTCGGCCGCGTCATCCTGCGGGATGCCCGTCCCTTGGGGGATCACCAGGTCCAGCGCATTAGGTTCGATGCCCGCTTCGGACAGGGCCTTTTCGATAGCGATCTCGACACCCTTGCCGTCGGGTTCCAGATGTTCGTAGGCGGTGTTCAGGTTCGTGCTCGACCCCGTCCCGGCGACCTCGGCATAAACCATTGCCCCGCGCTGGCGGGCGGTGGACGCCTCTTCCAACACCAGCAGGGCGGCGGCCTCGCCGAATACCGAGCCGGTGGCGTCGGCCGCGAACGGCCTGCACGCCCCGTCGGGATCATCATTCGCCGCGGCGGAGGCCCGGCCCAGCAGGCACTGCCGTATCATGACGATGGGGTTGACCTTGGCCTCGCAGCCGCCGGCCAGGGCCACGTCCGCGTCACCACGGGCGATCACGTCGGCCGCCTCCGCGACGGCCAGGTGCCCGCTCACCTCGCCGCAGGTGATCGAATTGCTCGGCCCGCGAATATCGTGGATGATCCCCACGTGACAGGCCAGCATGTTCGGCAGGTATTTGAGCAGCCACACGGGGGTCAGATTCTCCATCCCCACGCGGCCCCACTTCTTGAGGTCAAACACGCCATCCGTGACGCTCATCGCCACGCACGGGGCCAGCTCCACCAGGTCGCAACTGATCAGCCCCGCCCCGATATGGATCGCCGTCCGTTCGGGCTGAAGCGTGATGGCGTCCGGGGCGGTGGTTTGCGTGCCGATGCCTGCGTCGCGCAGGGCCTCGTCGGCGGCAAGGATGGACAACTCGATGTCGCGGCTCATCAGCTTGACGGCCTTGCGGTATGATCTGGGCAGGACCTCGCGAAGCTTGTAGGGGCCGACCTCGCCGGCCAATTGGCAGCTCAGCCCGACCGGGTCAAACGCCTGAATCCGCGCAATACCGCATCGCCCCTCGGTGAGCCCCTGCCATGTTTCGGCGACACTCAACCCCATCGGCGTGACGGCCCCCAACCCGGTTACGACAACACGCCGAGCCGTCATGGGGTCGACTCCTGCCCCGCGGACGGCACAAAACCGGCCAGCAGCGAGCGGAACATATCCGTGAAGACGAAGTTCTCTTCCGGAAAGACCTTACCGGCAAGGTTCCTGTCGATGTGACTGAACATCAGGTCGATCTGAGCGATCAGGTCGTCGCCGCGCAGAATCCGGCCGGTGGTGCCTGCGGCTTCGGGGGCGATGGATTCAATCTCCGCGTGCAGGGTGATCGTATCCCCGGGTCGGACGAAATCATGGAAGACGGCCTGCTTGATCTTGGCCAGGATGACCTTCTCCTCGAAGTGACGGGCCTCGCCGACCAGGATGCCCGCGGTCTGCGCCATCGCCTCGATCATGAGGCATTCGGGCATCACCGGAAACCCCGGAAAGTGGTCGTGCAGGTGCTCCTCCGCGAGCGTGACGTTCTTGAGCGCCACGGCACGACGGCCGCTTTCAAACTCGAGAAACTTGTCGATCCATATCCAACGCATGATCGGCGAGACGATCCCCCCTGGGATGTCGACGCGGCGCCGGCCCGTTCAAGGGACCGACGGCTAGGCCGCACTATTGAGCTTGCTCTCCACGAAATTGACCACGGACCGAACAGTGAACAGGTCCGAGAGGCGGTTCACATCCGGGTCGGCCTCGAATTCGGAGAAGTCGGTGTGCGGCATGCGGGCCTTGAACTCTTGCAGTCCCTTGGCGGTCAACTTGCCGTTGCTGACGTAGTCCGGATTGTTCAGCAGGTTTTCGGCCGGGAACAACTCTTCGCGGGGCACCTTGATTCCGAACGCTTTCTCGAGCCGGAATACGATATCCAGAAAATCGATGCTCTCGGCGCCCAGGTCGCCCATGAGCGTGGCTTCTTCGGTCACCTCATCCTCATCCAGGCCCAAGGCGTCCACGAGAACCGCCTTGACTTCTTCGAACACCTCGTCACGACTCATCGCCATCGACTGTGCCTCCGCTCATCATAGGGTCCCGACGCGCCCGCAGGCCGCCGAACCTTGTGTTTTGTTCGATTCCGTTATTCCCGTTCATCCGCCGTCCGTGCCGGCTGAACCGGCTCGGCCCGGCCCGGTACGTACAACAGCTTCCAGCGATCTCGCAACGCGTGGATCACCTGTTGGTCCACCGCCACCCACTTGGGATCGCGATCGGCCAGATTGAAATGCCGCAACTCAATCCGGGCCTCGACCACCGCCTCGTCGTGACAGTATCCAGCCGCCTTGAAACGGCTCGCTGCGTCCTCGATGTCCAGGGCCTCCACACGGTACTCAATCTGCGTGCCCGGTGCGGCGAAACTCTTGTATTTAACGTTTCTCGCTCGGTTCAGCAAGACCATGCTGTGGGCGAAATCCTGACAATCCCGCACCAGCCACGATGCCGACTCAATCAGACCCTGCAACAGCAGCACACCCGGCAGCACGGGGAACGCCGGAAAATGGTCCGCCAGATATTCCTCGGCCAGGGACACGCTCTTGACGGCCCGGAGCCGCGCGCCCCTGTCCAGGGCAATCACCTTGTCGATGAGAATGAACTTCATACGGCGGGATTGTAGTGCCCTGAGGGGTTGTTTCCAGCATTTTTTGCGGAGTTTTGCCCCGGGTCCCCGCGGCGGTTCAGGCGAATACCGCCGAGCCGATCCGCAGAATCGTGGCCCCTTCCTCCACGGCGATCTCGTAATCCTGGCTCATTCCCATCGACAGGTCGACAAACTTGTTGGTCACGAAGGCTTCCTTGCGAATCTCCTCGAACAGCTCCCGCGCCCGGGCGAAGCAGGCTCGCACCACGTCCTTGTTCCGCGTCAGGGGGGCCATCGTCATCAGGCCCACCAGCCTGAGATTCGGCATGGTGGCGATCTGCTCGGCCAAGGGAACGGCCGCCCCGACGGGCACTCCGTATTTCTGCGGCTCGCCGGAGCAATTGACTTGCAGCAGCACGTGCGGACACAGGTCCTGCTTGCCGGCACAGGTGTTGATCTCCTCAGCCAGGCGCAGGGTGTCTACGGAGTGAATGATGCTGGACAGCCTGAGCACGGACTTGACCTTGTTCCGCTGCAGGTGGCCGATCATGTGCCAGCGCACCGGTCCGCGGCGTCCCTTGCCCGGATCCGATTCGGCCAGAAACCGCTCGACCTGCTCGGCCACGTGTTTGAGGTTCTGCACGCGGTTCTCACCCAGGTCCAGACACCCCTGACGGATCACCTCGAAGATGCTCTCAAGAGGGGCGGTCTTGGTGACGATCACCGTGGTGATCTTCGCGGGGTCGCGTCGGGCCCGCTCGCAGGCCGCCGCGATGTTGTCCCGAATTCGTGCGAGTCTGTCAGCGATCTTGCTCATGGGATCGCGTCGTGAATCCGCCCATACCTTGCTGATTGATAGCGCCACGACGACACCTCCGCGCTTTATGCCACAGCTTACCGCCGACCTGCCGGTCCGGCAATCCCCAAACGTCCGCTCAGGGCAGAAACCTGTCCGGCCGGGCCAACTTGGCCGGAAGGTACTCGTTCACCACGAAATCCAACCCGTGCTTGGCGAAGGCCTGTTGCTCGACGCGGACGCCCATCTTCAGCATCTGGTTGATGGCCTCCTGCCACGCCTTATGGTGCCGGACAAACGGGTCGTTCTTGAGGGCGTCCTTGGCCCGCTTAATGTCCACCTCCTTGAGCGGGTGCGTCGGGAGGTCGTAATCCTTGATATCCTGCGGCGTGACCCCGAGAAACGAGGCCTGGGGCACGCAAAAGAACGCGTTCAGATGGGCCGCGTTGCCCGACCCGGCCTTGAGCGTGCGATAGATATTGAAGTAGCCGTAGGGGTCGCCGTCGACGAACGCGTACACGGGAATGCGCAGCCGATCGCCGAGCCGCCGGATAAACCGCCGGCACGCCCGCGTCGGCACGCCGCCCATGCTGATCAGGATGCAGTCGGTCGTGCGCCAGTAGTCGTACTTCACCAGCCGCTGGAACATGCCGGCCGTCTCGATGGCCAGGATGAACTTCGCCTTGCTCTGAAACTCCAGGTGCTCCACGTCGATGGGGATCGAGTACGCCCCCGACCCGAACCTGGTGCAGTCGATCCGCAGGCGGTTTCCCGAGGCGTCCCGGTCGATCACGATCAACTGCCCGGCGACGTCGCCGCCTTTCTCTTCGGGGATGAACTTGAGCTGTTCGCGGTTGACGCCGAACATGGCCTCGACGTCGTCCATGATCGTGTCGCTCTCGGACTGCTCGGCGAACCCGGCCTTGCCCCAGTTCTTGGAGATGTAGTAGGCCTCTCGTTTGGTGGCCATGTCATCGGTGTCGATCAGCTCCTTGGACAGGGCCATCATCTTGAGCGTCTGGGCGAAGGTCTTGACCGTACCGACGGTCAGCGTGCGGACCTTGGTCTTGCCCAACATCTCGAAATGGCCCTTCTTGGCCGTATATCGGACGTTGGCCAGCGACCGTACGGGCGAGGCCATCGAGGGCTTTTGACTCTTGAGGATTCTCTCGTAGACGCTGCGGGCGTTGGTCTTGATTCGCTCGCGGACGTCCACACGGTTTGTACGTGCCATCCCTGATCGTCTCCATCAGCCGAACATCCTGGGCAAGGCGGTATGATACCGGCCGCAGGCGCTGTCCGTCAAGGGCATTCGGTCAAGGTTGTACGAAAATGCCCCTGCGAAACGAGCCAAACGCCGATTTTTGGCGATCCGAGTCGCCAGGGCGGGCTCCGGAAGGCCCCGAAAAGGGGGCGGTTTTTTTGAAAATTTCTGGTTGACAGCGCCCGGTGCGACCGATATAGTGCACAGAGGATAGGAGGTCGTCCATACGACAGACTAATAGACCTCGGCGAGGCTACGCGTGGGACTCCGTTTTCCCCCCCAGACGGACCCACCTCCTCGCCACTTTTTTGCGCTTTTGAGGGGGGTTGCTTCATGGGGATATCATTCCCCGATCATCTGTACGCAGACCCGCCGCGTCCGGGGGCCGTCGAACTCGCAGAAATACACGGCCTGCCAGGTTCCGAGCTGCAAACGCCCCTCACGAACAAGGACCTGCTGGGAGGGGCCCAGGAGGGAGCTTTTGACGTGGGCGTCGCTGTTGCCCTCGGCGTGCCGGTAGCCGGCGCGGTGTTCCGGGACGAGGGCCTCCAGGGTCAGCAGCATATCGTGCACGACGTCCGGGTCGGCGTTCTCGTTGATGGTGACGGCGGCGGTGGTATGCGGGCAGTAGACGGTCACGATGCCGTCGGCAAGCCCGCCCGCGGCGACGACCCGGCGGACCTGGTCGGTGATGTCGATCATCTCGCAGCGCCGGCGCGTCCGGATGGACAGGGTTTCGAAGGTGGTTTTCATCTCGGCGTCTCTCCTTACATCTGCTCGACGACGGCGATGCCGAGCAGGTCCTTCAGGCCGTGGCGGATCGTCCGGGCGGTCAGGTCGCACAGCAGCAGCCGTCCCCCGCGCTGCCCAGCCGCCGCGCCCAGCACGGGGCAGTTCGTGTAGAAGGCGCTGAACTTCTGCGCCAGGTCGTAGAGGTACTGGGTGAGCAGGTTCAGCCGCCATTCCTTGGCCGTTGCGGCGACGGCCTCCCCGTAGCGGATCAGGTGCTTGGCCAGGTCCACCTCGGCCGGGTCGGTGAGCGTGACGGCATCCAGGCCGGCCAGCTCGCTCTGGATGTCCACGTCCCGCCCGGCGGCCTTGCGCTCGATGCTCTTGATGCGGGCATAGGCGTACTGCATGTAGGGCGCGGTATTGCCCTCCATGGCCAGCATCCGGTCGAAACTGAACACGTAGTCGCTCTCGCGGTTCGTGGAATAGTCGGCGTATTTGACGGCGCCGACGCCCACGGCCTCGGCGATATGGCGTTTCCCATCGTCGGGCAGGTCGGGGTTCTTCTCCTGCACGATGGCCATGGCCCGCTCGACGGCCTCGTCGAGCAACTCGGCCAGCTTGACCGTTCCGCCCGACCGCGTCTTGAAGGGCCTGCCGTTCTCGCCGAGCATGGTGCCGAACGTGATGTGCTGGAGTTCCACGCCCGCGGGCGCCCAGCCGGCCATCCGTGCCGTCGCGAAGAGCATCGCGAAGTGCTGGGCCTGGCGAAAGTCTGTCACGTAGATGATCCGGTCCGCGTGCAGTTCATCGACGCGGTAGCGGATCGCCGCCAGGTCCGTCGTGGCGTATAGGTAGGCCCCGTCCGACTTCCGGATGATAAACGGCAACGGGTCACCCTGCTTGTTCTTGAAGCCTTCGGGAAACACGCAGATCGCCCCCTCCGACTCCACCGCCAAGCCGGCGGCCTTGAGGTCCTCGACCACCTGCGGCAGCATCGGTTGGTAGGCACTCTCGCCCCGTTCATCCTCCGGCCGAAGCGTCACTCCCAGGCGGTCATAGACTTGATAGCAGCAGTGCATCGTGAGCCTTCTAACCCGCTCCCACGCAGAGTACTCCTGTTGATTCTTTGAGTTCTCATGGTTCTGCAGCATCGCGGTGGCGTGTCTCCCAATGTCCTCATAGGGGATCACGCCGGCTTGTCGCGTGGGGACTGTCAACCCCATGCCAGTGACCAAGTCCTCTAGGGTCGTGACATACTGATAGCCCAACTGGATCGACGGCCAAAGCGTTTCATCGGGGCGGGCAGAAAGGGATTCCAGAAAAGGCTTGAACACGATTTCTCCATCGCCTTCTTCGACCTTCGAATCCGTCCGCCAGTCCTTTTCGTGCCGTTCTCGTATCGCTTTGCATAGCGCCTCCAGCCGTGACGTGTCATGCGCACACTCCCGGAGGGCTGGCAGTTCTCTCTCGAAATATAAACCTCCGCTCTCATCCGCCGCGTGTTTCTCGGCCATGCATACATGCCAAAGGCCGAGGATTACTCGCCCGAACTGGGTGCCCCAGTCGCCGATGTGGTTCTGGCGGATGACGTGATGGCCCTGGAAGTCGAGGACGCGGCAGATCGCATCGCCGATGATCGTGCTGCGCAGGTGTCCGACGTGCATTTCCTTGGCGATGTTGGGGCTGGAGAAGTCCACGACGACGTTCTGCGGGCGCTCGGTCGGGTCGACGCCGAGCCGGTCGGGATCGGCGGCCACGTCCAGCAGCCTTCGGGCCAGAAACTCGGGCCTGAGCCGCAGGTTGATAAATCCCGGCCCGGCCACCTCGGGCGGCTCACACAGGTCCTCGACTCGCAGGGCCTCAACCACTCGCTGGGCCAGGTCCCGCGGCGGCCGGCCCAGCTCCTTGGCCAGGGGCATCACCCCGTTGGCCTGGTAGTCGCCAAATCGCGCGTCACCCGCCAGGCGCACCAAGGGTTGGCAGTCCTTGCGTCCCGTGGCGATTTCGAGGGCGCCCCTCAGACGCTCTTCAAGCATCGCGATGATCGGCTTCAATGTTCCATCCATCCCGGGAGCGGGCTGTTCGTCGCCTTACTGTACAGGACTTCGGGGGCGATATCGACCTGATCGTCCCACGTGAGCACCCCTAGCTCCTCATCGATTCTGAAATCCTTGAATCGGTCAATCCGCCGCAGCCGCTCGAAGACACCTCCCTGGTCAATGAACGCGGCGAAATCGACCACGCCGCTGCGACCGTCGTCAAAGATGAGGTTGATCTTGTACTCCCCGACGTATTCAGCTTTTACCACGTCGTGCATGGCGCGCACCTCACTGCAAGGGCTCGATTCGCCGAAGCGGTTGATTGTCCCGGGCCAGCCGCCAGTCGTCCAGCAGCTCCTGACGATGCTGAGCCGCCCATTCGATGACGAGCCCCAAGGCCCGGGGCGGGATAGCTCCCTCAAGTATCTTTAACGTGCTGATGTCGACGACGACGCTGTGTCGTCCATAACGCGCATGGAAATGCGGAGGGTTGTGATCGCTGTAGAACATGGCGATGATAATCCCGTAAAATCTGCTGATTTCCGGCATCTTGATCGCATCCTATTCACTGGTGACCGACTTTCAGCCGGTCGGCGTCGCCCCAGAGCATCTCCAGGTCGTAGTACTCGCGATAGTCCTTGTCGAACAGGTGAATCACCACGTCCACGTAGTCGATCAGGATCCAGCGGGCCTGGTCATAGCCGGCCACGCCGAACCGCTCGTGGTCATGGATGCGGGCCAGGTCGTGAATCTCATCGGCCACGGTGCGGGCCTGGCGCGGGCTGGTGGTCGTGGCGATCACAAAGTAATCGGTCGCCGGGCTCTTGCCCCGCAGGTCCACGATGACCACGTCGGTGCAGTGCCGGTCAACCGCATTATTGGCCGCGGCCAGCGCAAACGCCCTGGCCTCGTCGGTCTTCTTGGTTCTGGCCATGTCTCGCGAAACGTACTCCCCTGTCGATAACGATCTTCCGGTCCTGTCCGGGCCGCGCCAACGGTCAGGCCGGCGTCGCCCCCGGTGAATCAAGAAAAAGGGGACGGCCCGATGACCGTCCCCGGAACATACTCTAACACGCCCGCGTGGTCAAGGCGGCGTCAACCTCCAATGCCCAGCTTGGCCGCAATGATCGGGGCGAACTTCACGACTACCCCGCTGAACACCACGCTGACCATCGTCATGAGCTTAATGAGGATGTTCAGGCTCGGTCCGGAGGTATCCTTGAACGGATCGCCCACCGTATCGCCGACGACCGCGGCGCCGTGGATGGGGTTCTTGCTGCCGTCCGGCAACTTCTTGCCGCCGTGGGCGCCCTTTTCGATGTACTTCTTGGCGTTGTCCCAGGCGCCGCCGGAGTTGTTCAGCGTGATCGCCAGCACAAACCCGGTGGTCAACCCGCCGGCCAGGAGCCCCATCACGCCCGGCACGCCCAACAGCAGGCCGGTGATGACGGGGACGATGATCGCCAGCAGCGACGGCAGAATCATCTCCCTCTGAGCGCCGGCGGTGGAGATCGCCACACAGCGGGCGTAATCCGGCTTGCCGGTGCCCTCCATGATCCCCGCGATCTCGCGGAACTGCCGGCGCACCTCGTTGACCATGGCGCCCGCGGCCCGACCGACGGCCTTGATGGTCATGCCGCAGAACACGAACGCCATCATCGCCCCGATAAACAATCCGCAGATCAGCTTGGGGTTCATGATCGTCAGGTTGTACGCCTCCACGAAGTCCATCACGGAGGCATCTTTGACCATATCGGCGGTGAACTCCACCTCTCCCACCTGGAAGACCCCATCCGGGTTGGCCATCGCCAGCTTCTTGATCCAGATGCGAAGCTCTTCGATGTAGGCGGCCAGCAGGGCCATCGCGGTCAGGGCGGCCGAGCCGATCGCAAAGCCCTTGCCCGTTGCGGCGGTGGTGTTGCCCAGGGAGTCCAGGGCGTCCGTGCGTTTGCGCACCTCTGGTCCAAGGCCGCTCATCTCGGCGTTGCCCCCGGCGTTGTCGGCGATGGGCCCGTAGGCATCCGTCGCCAGGGTGATGCCCAGTGTCGAAAGCATCCCCACGGCGGCAAAGCCGATGCCATACAACCCCATGGACAGTTGCGAGAAGCCGCCGGCGAACGTAAACGCGCAGATGATACCCACTACGATCGTCGCCACGCAAAGCCCGGTCGAATACATGCCCGTCGAAAAGCCGTCCAGGATCACCGTCGCCGGGCCCATGACGGCCTGGTCGGCGATGCCCTTGGTCGGTTTGTACTCATCCGAGGTGTAGTACTCGGTGATCTGCCCGATGATGACGCCGGCGATCAGACCGGCCACGACCGAGCCAAACACGCCCAACGTGATCATTCCCAGCCAGACCATGATGGCCAAAGCAACCAGAATCGCCACCGAGCTGATCCCCGTACCGAGGAACAGGGCACGCAGCAGATTCTTCTGGCTGGCGCCTTCTCTACACCGCACCATAAAGATGCCGCCAATCGACAACAGGATGCCGATTCCCGCCACGATCATGGGGGCCAGCACGGCCATCAATGGATCGATACCCTTGGCCTTCAGGGCCGCCGCCGGCAGGGCCGCCCCCAAGGCCGCCGTCGCGAGGATCGAGCCGCAGTAGCTTTCGTACAGGTCCGCGCCCATGCCGGCCACGTCGCCCACGTTGTCGCCCACGTTGTCGGCGATCGTCGCGGGGTTCCGGGGGTCGTCTTCAGGGATGCCCGCCTCGACCTTACCCACCAGGTCCGCGCCCACGTCGGCGGCCTTGGTGTAGATGCCGCCGCCCACACGGGCGAACAGCGCCTGCGTGGAGGCGCCCATGCCGAACGTGATCATGGTCGTGGTGATTTCCACGAGCTTCTGGGCCGGGTCCATGCCCTCACGCACCAGGACCAGTGGGCCCAGATTCAAGCCGTTCTGCATGTGCTCGGCGGTGTAGACAATCTTGTCCAGGATCAGGTACCAGAGGCTGATGTCCAGTAGGCCGAAGCCCACGACCACCAGGCCCATCACCGCGCCGCTGCGGAACGCCACCTGCAGCCCTTTGTTAAGGCTTTCGCTGGCGCCCTGGGCGGTGCGGCTGGAGGCGTTTGTCGCCGTCTTCATCCCCAGGAAGCCGCACAGAGCGCTGAAGAACCCACCGGTCAGGAACGCCACCGGCACGAACGGGTTCTGCACCCCATAGTAGGCCAGGACGGCGAAGATGATCAGCAGGATGAGAAACACCAACGCCACCACCTTGTACTGACGGTAAAGGTAGGCGTACGCCCCCTCCCGCACGTGGGTGGCGATCTCGACCATCTTCTCGTTTCCGGGCGGGGCGGCCATCACCAGCCTGTAAAAGTAGTACGCGAAGCCCAGTGCGGCCAGTGCGGCCAGCGGCGCGATCCAAAACCACGTGGTGGCGGCCGAACCACCCGGGACCGCCGCCTCCTCGGCCGCGGCCATGGCCGTGCTGCCCAGAAGGAGCATGGGTGCCAGGAAACCTGCCATTTTCAGTGCTTTCACAGTCTCATTCCTTTCAAAATGGGATCTGTTTTCGGTACCTGACCTCAGAGGGACCGGTCAGTGTAGCGGACCGGTGGGGGTTTTCAAGCCTTTTTTTGACGGGGATTCCGCAAATCGTCCCCTGATACAGGATTTCCCATCGCTTACGTGTGGTAGTCGGCGTTAATCTTGACGTAGTCGCGGCTCAGGTCGCACCCATAGCAGAAGTCTGCGGCCCTGCCGACGCCCAGGTCGACCCGGATGGTGTGCTCCCTGGCCGCGATGGCCGCGCTGACCGCATGGCGGTCGAAGGCCGTGGGTCGGCCATTTCGAAAGACGGTGATCCCGCCGATCTTGCAGGTGAGCTTCTGGGGGTCAAGCCGCACGCCGGATGAACCGACCGCACAGATGATCCGGCCCCAGTTGGGGTCGGCCCCGTGGACGGCGCACTTGACCAGGTCGTAGCCGGCCACCGCACGGGCGGCCTGCCGGGCCTCGGCGGCGGTCGCAGCGCCCGTGATCTCCACCGTGAACATCCGCGTCGCGCCCTCGGCGTCCAGGGCCATCTGCCGGGCCAGGTCGCCGGTCACCTCCGCCATCGCGCGGGCGAATGCACGGTACCGCGGGCAGACGCTCTTGATGAGACGGTTGCTGGCCGCGCCGGAGGCCAGGACGATGGCGGTGTCGTTGGTGCTCTGGTGGCCGTCGACGATCAGGCGGTTGAGGCTGGCGCCGATGGCATCCCGCCACGCCCGGTTGAGCAATTCGGGCGTGATCGCGCAATCGGTGGCCGCCACGCAGATCGTCGTGGCCATGTTGGGCCCGATCATGCCGGCACCCTTGGCCGTCCCGGCGATGGTCACCTCGCAGCCGCTGATCGTGATTCGCCGCACGGCCTGCTTAGGGCGGGTGTCGGTCGTCATGATCGCCCGCGCGAAGTCCATCCCCGCCCGGGCCGTGTCGCCCAGGTGTCCGGCGGCCTGGCCGATCCCCGCGTCGATCTTGTCAATCGGCAGGGGCACGCCGATGATCCCGGTGGACGCGGGCAACACGTGTCGCGGGTCGATCTTCAGGGTGGTGCCGACGCTTTCGCACATACGTCGCGCGGCCGCCAGGCCCTCGGGGCCCGTGCAGGCGTTGGCGTTTCCGCTGTTGACCAGCACCGCGTGCACCTGGCCCGCCGCGGCGTGTTCGCGGCAGACCTCCACGGTCGCCGCGACGATGCGGTTGGTCGTGAACATGGCCGCCGCCGTCGCGCCCTCCGGACAGTACAACAGCCCCAGGTCCCGCTTGCCCGACGCCTTCACGCCCGCGGCCACGCCCGCCGCGAGGAACCCCTTCACCGCCGTGATCGTTTCATTGACCATAGTAAGTCCTTGCTTTCTTCTGCCATACTGACATATCCATGCTGACGTGGGCCTTTGGCTGTCAGAGGTGGCGACGGTCGTTCATAAATGAACGCTGCGGGCACTCTCTGTCGTACAGGCGCTTCCGCTCATGATTCCATTCTCTGGACCCCCGCCTTCGCGGGGGTGACACAATATAGGCGTTCCTGCTATGAATGAACGAGAAGGCACGACGCCAACCTGTGCAGAGTGGCCGGCCCCCTGTATAGTGATCGCTCGCTGTACATTGACCGCTTGCATGCCGACCGCACGCTGCATAGTGACCGTCTGCCGTATCGCGACTGTCCGGGCCAGACTGTGTCATTCCCGCGCAGGCGGGAATCCAGTAATTCTCCTACTCGTAGTAGAGGTCTTTCCACTCAGGGTTGAAACTCTCGATGAGCCTCAACTTCCATACTCTTCGCCATTTTTTCAGTCGCTTCTCACGAGTAATCGCCGCCTCGACATTTTGGAACCGTTCGCAATACACCAGCATGGCCACGCCATACTTGCTGGTGAATCCTCCTGTTTGCTGGTTCTTATGTTCCCAGACGCGCCTCTTCAGATCGTTTGTTACACCCGTGTAGAGCGTCCCATTTCTCTTGCTGGCCAGGATGTACACGTAGTAGTCGTTCGTGCGGCCGTGCCGCGTGGCCGCGTCACTTCGGCGGCAGCAGGGCGTTGCGGATCGGCTCGACCCAGCGGTCGTTGGGAATGTCGTACACGATGAAGTCCGAGTCGAACTGCCAGTAGGCCCAACTGAAGCCGAACTTCTCCGCCGTCCGCGCCACGAAGGCCGTGTACCGCACGCGGGACTCCATATCGGCCCGGTCATAGGCGCCGAACTCCCCCACGAAGATGGGCCGATTGTATGTTTTGGCCCAGCCGTGGGCCTTCCCGAAGTCGGCAAGAACGGCCTGGGTGTCGGCCTCGGAGGCGGGCCAGGCCACGCCGGTCTTGTCCCGGTAGGCGGGCGTCCAGCGGGCGCCCTGGTGCGTGAAGGCCATCGGCTTGTAGTAATGGACCGTCACGATGAGATGGCGATCGTCCTCGGGCAGCGTCAAATCGCGGAGCCTATCGACCGAGTTGTAGCCGGGCGGCCCGACGATGACCGCGCGGGTCGGGTTGGTCCGGCGGATAATCGCCAGGGCCTCGCGGTAGTACCGATCCCAGGCCTTGGCGTCCAGGCCCCGGCAGGGCTCGTTGAGAATCTCGAACACCACGGTCTCGGGGGCATTACGGAAATGCTCGGAGACCTGCCGCCAGAAGGCCAGGAACAGGGGCTTCTGACCGACCGGATCGTCGCCCATCCGGTGGAACTCGTGCAGGTCGAGGATGACGGCCAGCTTGTTGTCCAGGGCGTTCTTGACGGCCCAGTCCAGCGTGTCCCACCAGGGCTGCCGCAGGCGGTAGTCGTTGTCCGGGTCCATGTGGCTAAACGCGTGCAAGTTGATCCGCACACTGTCGAAGCCCGCCTCCTTGATGAGCCGGAAGTGTTTCTCCTGGAACCGCCCCCGTTGGCGGGATTGCCAGATCGGGTCATAACCAATGATATTCACGCCGCGGCCGAGTTTGCGGTTCACCTCGAAGACATCCATGGCCTTCGTCTGCGCCCACGCGGCCGCGCAGACCACGACGGCTATCATGGCCGGCACGATCGTCCAAAGCCTTTTCGCCCTCAACATGTCACAATCCTCCATCACCAACGCTGTTATTGCATCGGGGGGCTTAGGCGTCGGCCCCCCCCGCGATCGGGCAGGCCCATGGTACCGGCGAAAGGGCGGGTCCGCCAGCCCCTTCTTGGGCGGAGGGCACCCGCGAAAAGCGTTGACAGCCCTGGGGCGGCGGGCTACCATCGGGCCATTCAGGCACCAGACAGGAGAGACCCTATGAACGACAAGAAGAGCCCGCCGGTGGCGGTGACCTATGACGGCGACGTGACGATTGCGACGTTGACCCGCGAGCGGATCCTGGAAGACGCGGACATCCGGGCGCTGGAGGAGACGATTCTCCCCCTGATCGCCCAGAGCGATTCGATCCGCCTGGTGATCGACTTTTCCACGGTGCGGTTTCTGACCAGTGCGGCGTTGGGTCTTCTGATCCGGATCAGCAAGAAGGTCCGCGAGCAGGGGGGGCGTCTGGCCCTGTGCAGCATCCAGCCGAAGATCTACGAGGTGTTCAGGATTACGCAATTGGACCAGGTGTTCCAGATTTTCCCGGACGCCGAGCAGGCCGCCAGGAGTGTGTAATCGCCGGTACCGCGGCCGAATCCGGGCCGACGAGCCAAATCACTTAACCGGGGTGGGATTCAGCACGAAATAGGGGCCATGGGAAACGCCGATACCGATCGCAAGACGCTGACCCTACCGAGTGACGTCTCGGCGGTCGAACGGGTCTGCGAGGGGTTGCTGGCCGAGGCGGCGGCCCAGTCGTTCGGCGAGGATGATCTGTTTGCGATTCACCTGGCGCTGGAAGAGGCGCTCATGAACGCGGCCAAGCACGGCAACGCCCTGGACCCGACCAAGTGCGTTCGCGTGGAATACCAGATCACGCCCGAGAAGTTCGACGCGACGATCACCGACCAGGGCTGCGGGTTCAATCCGGAGGCGCTGCCCGACCCGCGGTCCAAGGAAAACCTCTACAAGTACGGGGGCCGGGGGGTGCTGCTCATGCGGGCGTATATGGACACGGTCGAGTTCAACCCCAGCGGCAATCGCGTGCACATGGTCAAGTATCGCACGGACCAGGCCGCCAAGGGCTGAGGCCCTCCTTCCATCAGGTCCCGGCGACGAGGCGCAGGCCCGCGCGGTAGGCGCGGCGTTTCTGGCGGTCCGTCAGTCGCTGATCGGCCTGCTGGGCGACCATGCCGAGCCGCACCGTGTCGACGACGCGGGCGCCGAGGAGCTTGGCCACGTTGTTCATCAGGCTGATCGGATGGCGGATCATCAATCGGGCCACGAACGCCGGGCAGGCCGTCGAGGTGATCGTGACGGCCTTCTTATTCCGCGTTTTGGTCCGCTGCCCCGGGACCTTGCCCGTCCAGGGCCAGTAGGCGAAGCAGATCAGCCGCTCGATGAAGCGCTTCATCAGGGCCGTGACCGTGAAGAAGTTCGTCGGGCTGGCCAGGATGATCGCATCCGCCGCCTCGATCCGCTGCAGGATGGACTCCATCGCGTCGTCGTGAATGCACCGCCCGCGCGGCCCCGCGTCGGCCTCCTGCGTGCACGTGCGGCAATTCGTGCAAAACTCGATCGGCTCATCCAAGAGGTGGATCATCTCGGTCTGGCCGCCCCGGTCGCGGACGGCCCGCAGGACCTCCTCGACGAGTTGGTCCGTGATCCCCCCTTTGCGGTACGTCCCGTTGATGGCCACGACACGTTGAGCCATGATCGTCCTCCTCACATCTCGTCCAGCGCCGCCTGCAGCTCCGTGCACACCAGATCGACCTGCTCGCGGGTCAGCCGGTTGTGGAAGGGCAGGGCCACCGTGCTTTGGCAGACCGCATCGGTGACGGGGAAGTCGCCCGGCTTGTACCCGAACCGCTCGACCATGAACGGCTGCAGGTAGACCGGCGGAAAGTAATTGCTCACCTGGATGCCGCGGTCCATCAGGCGGCTCAGCAGGGCGTTTCGCTGGTCGGCGGTGTAGCCCTCGGCCAACCGCACGACGAACACGAACCAGCTCATCCGGCAGCCCTCCGGCTCGGTGGGCACGATCAGCCGGTTCTCCCCGGCCAGCCGCTCGGCGTACATCCGGGCGACCCGGCGGCGGGCCTCGACGAACTCATCCAGCCGGGCAAGCTGACTGAGGCCCAGGGCGCAGTTGATGTCGCTGAGCCGGTAGTTGTAGCCCAGCCGCTCGTGGGCCAGCCAGCCGCCGCCGCGGCCGCGCCCCTGGTTGCGCAGCGACACGCACAGATCGGCCAGCTCATCGTCGTCGGTCACGATCATCCCGCCCTCGCCCGTGGTCATCTGCTTGTTGGGGTAGAAGGCGAACACGCTCATCGTGCCGAACGTGCCGATTTTGCGGCTGTTGAGGACCGAGCCGAGCCCCTCGCAACTGTCCTCGATGATGGGCAGGTCGTGGGCGGCGGCGAGGTCGCACACGGCATCGAGCCCGATGGGGTTGCCGAAGATCACCACCGGCAGGACCGCCCGGGTGCGCTCGGTGATCGCCGCCTCGACGCCCGCCGGGTCCATGTTGAGGCTCACCGGGTCGATATCGACGAAGACGGGCCTGGCGCCGGCCATCATGATCGTCGTCGCCGAGGCGATGAAGGTAAACGGCGTGGTGATGACCTCATCGCCCGCACCCAGCCCAAGGGCCTGCGTGCACAGGAACAGGCCGCTGGTGCCGCTGTTGACGGCGACGGCCCGGCGACGCCCGATGTACCCGGCGAACGCCCGCTCGAACGCATCCAGCTTCGGCCCCAGCGACAGGGTGGGGCTGCGCAGCACCGCCACGACGGCGTCAATGTCCGCCTGGTCAATATCCGGCCGCGAAAGGGGCACCTTGAACGCCATACGCTTCCTTTCCAAGATACGCAGGGATCGGGCCATTATAGCCGCCCGCCCCGCGCTTGCCACGCCAAAACCGCACGCACCCAATCAGATCCGGCGAATAAGGCCCGGCGCTGCGAAAAGATGTTCCGCAGGCGAAAGAAAACCTTGAACGAGGTCGGCTTACGTGTAATAATCGTGTATTCAAATCATGGGCCTAGTTTGGAGGCATCGTTGGGGGGGGTATGGGGTGCATCGAGGGAGCATGTTGGGATGGATGAACAAAAGGAGGCCGTAATCTCCAAGGTCGCGCGGTTCCGGATTCTCAAGCCGGTCCAGCCCACCACGTGGCAGGACCTTGGTGCACTCCTTCGGGGGGTGCGTTACCGGGTATTTCGCTTGGCAAACTTGGCGGTGAGCGAGAACTACCTGCAGTTCCACATGTGGCGAACGGGCCGGACGGACAGTCTGGACGTGCGCACCGTAAACCAACTGAATCGCGACCTTCGCAAGATGCTCGAGGAGGAGAAGCAGGACGACATCGACCCGACGCGACTCTCCAAGACAGGCGCATTGCCCGACACGGTAGTCGGGGCATTGAGCCAGTACAAGATCCGGGCCCTGACGACGCGATCCAAGTGGAGCCAGGTCATACGCGGACAAACGGCCTTGCCGACGTTTCGACTAGGCATGGCGATCCCCATCCGATGTGACAAGCCGAGCCATCGGCGCTTGGAGCGGATGGAGGATGGGTCGGTACAGCTGGACCTGATGGTCACGCGTAGGCCCTATCCCCGTGTGGTGTTGGGCACACGCAACGTGGGGGGGGCAGGCGGCGGTGTTGGAGCGTCTGCTCGATAATCCACTTCAGGACCCATCGGGGTATCGTCAGCGGTGTTTTGAGGTCAAGCAGGATGCGCAAACGGACAAGTGGTGGCTGTATGTCACGTACTGCTTTCCCGCCGAGGCTACCGCACGGAGTCGCGACACCGTGGTGGGTGTGGACGTGGGCGTGTCGGTTCCGTTGTACGCCGCCTTGAGCCATGGACATGCGCGACTGGGGCATCAGCACTTCGGGCCCCTCGGCAAACAAATCCGAAACCTGCAGAATCAGGTCGTCGCGCGGCGACGTTCGATCCAGCGGGCCGGGCGACGGGGGGTCGTGGACAAGACGGCCCGCGCGGGTCATGGGGTCAAACGCATGCTTGGAGGGACGGAGAAGCTGCGCGGCCGCATCGACCGGGCGTATACGACATTGAACCATCAGCTCAGCGCCGCCGTGATTCGGTTTGCACGAAATCACGGTGCCGGCGTGATCCAGGTCGAGGATTTGTCAGGCCTGCAAGAGAGTCTGCGCGGAACGTTTCTCGGCGGACGCTGGCGCTATGATCAGTTGCAGCGATTCATTGAATACAAGGCCACGGAAGTCGGGATCGAGTATCGCAAGGTGAATCCGGCGTACACGTCACGTCGGTGCAGTGAATGCGGGGTCATCCATGAGGGGTTTACCCAGGCATTTCGGGACCAACATGGGACGCAGGGCAGGTCGGCCCGGTTTGAATGTCCGGCGTGTGGGTACAAGGCAGACGCGGATTATAATGCTGCGCGGAATCTGTCGCTGGTTGACATCGAGGAACGCATACGGGTACAATGCGCTGCACAGGGGTTGCAAATCCCAACGTCGGTCGGGCGGCGTAAAGCCGAGCCGGATGATTCAGGTGATCTTTGACATTTCGATCGAGGCCGGGAGCAACGGACCGCTAGCCCAAGGGCAACCGCGGCCGCCCGGTCGAAGGCCGACCTGTACGGCCTGAAGGTTGAGAAGGCACGAATAAGCGGAAAGAAAGTGGTTTCCCTTCGTGTTCGCTCACCGAGCAGAGGTCGCTTTTTTGAACATGGATGGCGCGCAGGCTCCGAGCTCGCCAAGGTTTATGGAAGACGCGGTGTAACCGCCCGGATTTCGCGACCTGCTTACAGGGGACGGGCAAGTACTGTGCAACGAATGTCGGGTGTAACCGCCCGGATTTCGCGACCTGCTTAC
>OMKS01001154.1_pt1 | contig 24124 bp, 22 predicted proteins | sample 1674721 | NCBI WGS metagenome assembly OMKS01 (sample SAMN06264996, study PRJEB25208) | sediment metagenome | isolation source: hot spring sediment | place: USA: California | collected 2014-09-02
TCTACACTATCCTCTTCGTCGGCAGCGTCAGATGTGTATAAGAGACAGAAGCAGAAGTGGACCTCCATCGCCGAGCATATCCGCGGCGTCACCGAGGAGACCACCACCGGCGTGCACCGCCTCTACCACATGGCAAAGAACGGCGAACTGCTGTTCCCGGCCATGAACGTCAACGACTCGGTGACCAAGTCCAAGTTCGATAACCTCTACGGCTGCCGCGAGTCGCTGATGGATGGCATCAAGCGCGCGACCGACGTGATGGTGGCCGGCAAGATCGCCGTGGTGCTCGGCTACGGCGACGTCGGCAAGGGCTGTGCGCAGGCCTTCCGCGGCCTGGGTGCCGCCGTGCTGGTCACCGAGATCGACCCGATCTGCGCCCTGCAGGCGGCGATGGAGGGCTACCGCGTGGTCACCATGGAAGAGGCCGCCCCCATGGGCGACATCTTCGTCACCGCCACCGGCAACGAGGCGGTCATCACCCACGACCACATGGCCGCGATGAAGAACGAGGCCATCGTCTGCAACATCGGCCACTTCGACTCCGAGATCGAGGTGGCGAGCCTGCGCCAGTACGAGTGGGAGAACATCAAGCCGCAGGTGGACCACATCATCTTCCCGGACGGCAAGAAGATCACCCTGCTGGCCGAGGGCCGCCTTGTGAATCTCGGCTGCGCCACCGGCCATCCGAGCTTCGTCATGTCCGCCTCTTTCACCAACCAGGTGCTGGCGCAGATGGAGCTCTACAACCACGGCGAGCAGTATGAGAACCAGGTCTACGTGCTGCCCAAGCTCCTGGACGAGAAGGTGGCCCGCCTGCACCTGCAGAAGATCGGCGCCCACCTGACCACGCTCTCCCAGGTCCAGGCCGACTACCTGGGCGTGCCCGTGGAAGGTCCCTACAAGCCGGAACAGTACCGCTACTGATTCCACCTGTCCGGCGACCCGGTGCCCCGCGCACCGGGTCCGCCGTTGTCGTTACCGGAAGAAGAGACCCGATCATGACCAACGGCAACACCCCCGAATTTTCCTGCGAGTTCTTCCCGCCCAAGACCGAGGAGGGCCGGGAGAAGCTCGAGCGCGTGCGCGAGGAGCTGTTAGAGATGGCCCCGCGCTATTTCTCCGTCACCTTCGGCGCCGGAGGCAGCACGCAGAAGGGCACCTTCGACACCGTGCTCGCCATCCGCCAGGCCGGCGTGGATGCGGCCCCGCACCTCTCCTGCATCGGCAGCGAGGCGGCCGCTATCCGCGAGCTCCTGGCCGATTACCAGGCCAACGGCATCACCCACATCGTCGCCCTGCGGGGCGACATCCCCTCGGGCATGCGCGACACCGGCGACTTCAGCTACGCCAACGAACTGGTCGCCTTCATCCGCGAGGAGACCGGTGACCACTTCCACATCGAGGTGGCGGCCTATCCGGAGTTTCATCCCCAGGCCCCCTCGGCGGACGTCGACCTGCAGAACTTCCAGCGCAAGGTCGAGGCCGGGGCCGACAGTGCCATCACGCAGTACTTCTACAATGCCGACGCCTATTTCCGCTTCGTCGACGACTGTGATCGTCTGGGTATCGACATCCCGGTGGTGCCAGGCATCATGCCCATCACCAACTACACCCAGCTGGCGCGCTTCTCGGATGCCTGCGGGGCCGAGATCCCGCGCTGGATCCGTAAGCGCCTGGAGGCATTTGGCGACGACAAGGCCGCGCTGCGCGAGTTCGGTGAGGAGGTCGTCACCGACCTCTGCCAGACCCTGCTCGACGGGGGAGCACCGGGGCTGCACTTCTATACCATGAACCAGTCCGGGCCCACGCTCGCGATCTGGAGAAACCTCGCGGGGCGCTGAGGGAAACGCCATGCGGATCCCGCGCCTCTACCTCCCGGCACCGCTGCGCACCGGCGACGAGGTCGACCTGGACGAGCGCTGCCACCGGCACGCGATCCAGGTCCTGCGCCTGCGGGTCGGTGCGCCGCTGGTGCTGTTCAACGGTGACGGCAACGACTACACGGCCGAACTCAGCCACAGCGAGCGACGTCATGCCCGTGCGCGCGTGCTCGGGAGCACCCCCAACCCCGCCGAGTCGCCCCTGGCCGTCACCCTGGCGCAGGGCATCGCCAAGGGTGACCACATGGACTACAGCCTGCAGAAGGCGGTGGAACTCGGCGTGCAGGTCATCGTTCCGGTACTGTGCGAGCGCAGCGTCCTGCGCCTGGACGACCGGCGGCTGGAAAAAAAGCTCGAGCACTGGCAGGGTATTCTCATCAGCGCCTGCGAACAAAGCGGGCGCAGCCGCCTGCCTCAACTCGCACCCATCCAGCCACTGGATGACTGGCTGGCGCAATTCGCGGGGCACGGCGTGGTACTCGACCCCCGCGCCGAACAGGGACTGGCGACTCTCGCGCCGCCGGTCGGGGGCTGTAGTGCCCTGGTCGGACCCGAGGGCGGGCTCACGGACGAAGAACTGGACAAAGCCCGCGTGGCAGGCTTGAATGGCATTAGGCTTGGCCCACGAATACTCAGAACCGAGACAGCCGCCAGCACCATACTCGCGGCATTACAGCTGCTATGGGGCGACCTCGAGGGGGCGCAGGACAATTGACGCAGGCCACGGGTAGACAGAAGCCGACACGCGCATGAGCGAACACACCCTGAAAGTCATGACGGGCGACCTGCGGATCGGCATGTTCGTCGCTGAGCTGGACCGCCCCTGGCTGGATACACCGTTCCTGCTGCAGGGCTTCGAGATCCGGGACCCGGAAGACCTCGACGCCCTCGGGCGCTACTGCACCTACGTCTTCATCGACCTCGATCGCACGCCGGCCCGACTGCTCGATGGGCTTCCCCGACCCAAACCCGGCGACACGCCCGTCGAACCGCTGCTGCTTCGGCCGGTGCAATACCAGGATACCCGCAGCCTCGAAGAGGAACTGCCACAGGCGCGCGAAACCCATGGCCGGCTGCTGGACTCCCTCAAGTCCTTCTACGACCGCCTGGCCACGGACAAACAGCTCGACGTCGAGCTCCTTCAGGGCGACCTCAACCTCATGGTGGAGAGCGTGATCCGCAACCCGGACGCCTTCGCCTGGCTCGCGCGCCTGCAGAAGAAGGACGAGTACACCTATGCCCACTCCCTGAGCTGTTCGGTCTGGGCCGTCGCCTTTGGCCGGCAGCTGGGCATGCAGCGCACCGATCTGCAGGAACTCGCGCTGGGTGCCAGCCTATTCGATATCGGCAAACTGAAGGTGCCCCAGGAGATTCTGACCAAGGCGGAACGGCTGACCGAGGCGGAGCTCGACGTCATTCGCCGGCACGTGGACTTCGGCCTCGAGCTGCTCGCGCAGGAGGATCACATCTCGCCGATCGTGCGCCAGATGGTCGCGCACCACCACGAGCGCTTCGACGGCAGCGGCTACCCGGACGGACTCAGTGGCACCGACATTCCGCTGCCTGCACGCATTGCCTCCATCGTCGACTGTTACGACGCCATCACCACGGCAAGGCCCTTTCAGAAGCCAATCTCGCCCTCGGCGGCGGTCAGGAAACTCTATGAATGGCGGGGACAGGACTTCCAGCCAGAGCTCGTGGAGGAGTTCATCCAGGCCATCGGGCTGTATCCCGCCGGCACGCTGGTCGAGCTCACCAGCGGTGAGGTGGCCGTGGTCATGGCCGAATCGCGGATCCGTCGCCTGCGTCCCCGCGTGATGGTCATCCTCGATGCCGACAAGAGCCTGCTCAACGACTTCTACCCGCTAGACCTGCTGAATGACGGTGGACGGCAGGGTATTCGCGGCGCGATCGAGATCCGCCAGGCACTGGAACCCGGTGCCTACGGCGTCGACCCTGTCGCCCTCTACCTCTAGGTCATGTCCGCCGCGACCCCGGCCATCGATCACATGCGACAGGGCGCCATCGACGCACTGGCGCGCATCATCGACGCGGCCGGACCGGATCCTGGCCGGACCGCCTGCGTCGTCATTCACATTCGTAACATGCGGAAGGTGCGAGGACTCCTGGGCGAGGGAGGCGCAGCGGCATTCCGCGACGCGCTGCGCCGCCGGCTCGAACGCATTCCGGCGAGCCCGGAACACGTGATCGACGGGAACGACGATCACTTCATCCTGGTGCTGCCACGAGTGATGAATACCGGCCATGCGGAACTCGCGGCGCAGAAGATCGAACTCGTCCTGCGCGAGACCAGCGTGGTCGAGCAGCAGCCAGTGGAGGCGGACTTCACGCTCGGCCTCGCGCTGTTCCCGGACCACGCCGATGAACCCGGCCAGCTGCTGGCCCGTGCCGAACTCGCGCTGGTCGCGGCAGAGCATGCGGATCGCAGCCGGGCGATGTTCGATGACGCCCTGTATCGGGAGATGAGCCACAGCTGGCAGTTCAATCGCGAACTGCGCGAAGCGATACAGACCAATGCGTTCACCATCTGCTATCAGCCCCAGGTGGGGCTGGCCGATGGCGAGATACAGGGAGTCGAGGCACTGGTGCGCTGGGAGCATCCGCTCCGGGGCGTGATCCAGCCCTCGCTGTTCATCCCCGTAGCCGAGCAGGCGGGACTCATCGGGCGGCTGACGGATGGGGTGCTCAAGCGCGTGCTGCAGGATGTCAGCACGCTGCGGAAGCTGGGCATTCCCGCGGTATCCATCAACCTCTCGGCACTGGACCTGGAAGACCCGGAACTGGCCGCGCGCGTGGGCCAACAGCTGGCGATCTGGGGCGTGCCCGGCGAGCACATCACCTTCGAGATCACCGAGAGCTCGCTGCTCGAGGGCAGCGAGGTGACGCGGGCGCAGCTGGCCCGACTGCACGAACTGGGCTGCGGCCTGTCCATCGACGATTTCGGAACCGGCTATTCTTCGCTTGCCAACTTCAAGACGGTACCGGCCAGCGAGATCAAGATCGACGGCTCGTTCGTGGCGAATCTGGAGACCGAGCGGGCCGATCGGGACATCGTGGCCATTGCCCTGGAGCTTGGCCGGCGCTTCGGCCTGAAGACCGTGGCGGAGGGAGTGGAGACGAAGGCCGCGGCCACCGCGCTCGCGGAGATGGGCTGCCAGATCGGGCAGGGCTATTATTTTTCCCGCCCGCTCACCCTGGCACAGCTGCAGACCTGGCGCCCGCGCCGGCCCGAATGAGCCGGCGCGACATCCCCGCGCTCTAGTGTCCTGTCACGCGTTCAATGACGCGTGACAGGACACTAGAGCCGCTCCATCTGCGCGCGGATCAGGTATTCGAGGCGCTGCAGGTCGGGGATCACGCAGGGCTCACCATCGGCCAGCACGTTACGCGCCACCACCTCGCAGTCCTGGTCCTTGAGCCCGCCCTCAATGAGGTCGCCCGCCTGCAGTTTCACCGGATGCGGAATACCGCTCACCTCCAGCGCATAGAATTGCAGGCCGGGAATGCCCTCCACGGCGTACAACACCACGAACCGGCTGTTCGCCGTCAGCTCGCCCCCACTGCGCCCACAGAGGATCTCGAGGGACACCACCGGTACCTGCTGGCCACGCCACTCGACGAAGCCGCGCAACCATTTCACGGGCCCCTCAAAGGGACGCAGGGGCTGGCGTGCGACCACCTCGGCCATCGCCGACTGCGGCAGCAGCAGGTTCTGGCCGTTCAGCGGGACGACGAGACTGTTGATGGTCTGTGCGGGATCAGCCATGGCGTTCGATCATGCGGTCAGTGTCACTTCGTTCAGGCGAGCTTGCCGGTTTCGCGGAGCAACCCGTTGATGTTCTCGAGCAGATCCGTTTCCTGGTAGGGCTTGCCCAGGTACTTGTTGACCCCGATTGCCATCGCGCGCTGGCGATGCTTCTCGCCCGTACGCGAGGTGATCATGATGATCGGGATGTCCCGCAGGCGCTCGTCGTTGCGGATGTGCTGGGCGAGCTCGTAGCCGTCCATGCGCGGCATCTCGATATCGAGCAACATGAGATCGGGCTTGGCATCCTGCAGCTGGGCCACGGCATCGACACCATCCTTTGCCAGCATCACGCCGAACTGGTTGCGCGCGAGCATGCGCTGCGTGACCTTGCGGATGGTGATCGAGTCGTCGACCACCATGACGGTGAGCTGCTTCTCTTCCTCGGGCTCTTCCACCGGCGCCTTGTACACCAGCTTGATGCCGGCACCGATACGAACCAGGGAGGGGATGTCGAGGATCAGCACCACGCGACCGTCACCCAGGATCGTGGCCCCGGAGATGCCGCGCGCCTGGCTGATCTGCGGACCGACCGGCTTGACCACCACCTCTCGGTTACCCAGCAGCCCTTCGACCTGTAGCGCGACGCGATGCTGACCCGAGCGCACCAGCAGCACGGGATACAGCGCACCGCCGTCCTCCAGCGAGGGCTGCGACATGCCGAGTAGGCCCCCGAGGTGCTTGAGTTCGTAGGTATAGGCCGCATACTCGATGCTCGGCGCGTCCTCGAGGTACTTGTCCTTCAGCTCCGTGGCAGGGTAACGCACGATACCCTCGATGCTGGTGAGCGGGATGGCGAACAGGTCTTCTCCGGACTGCACCAGCAGCGCCTGGTTGATGGCCAGGGTGAACGGCAGGTTGACCGTGAACGTCGTACCCTGTCCCGGCATGGAGTCGATGCGCAGGACGCCACCAAGCTGCTTGATCTCGTTGTTGACCACGTCCATGCCCACGCCGCGGCCGGCGATCTGGTCCACCTGCTTGGCGGTGGAGAAACCGGATTCGAGGATCAGCTGCATCAGGTCGTAGTCGGACACACGGTCGGCCTCGCGGATCATGCCGACCTTGATGGCCTTGGCCCGAACTGCGTCGATGTTGATGCCGCCACCGTCATCAGCCACGCTAATGACCACCTCGGAGCCCTCACGTCCGATCTCGATACGGATGTGACCAGCCTCGGCCTTACCCTTGGCGAGACGCTCCTTCGGTGTCTCGATGCCGTGGGCGATGGCGTTACGCAGCATGTGCTCGAGCGGCGCCACCATGCGATCGAGCACCGAACGATCGAGCTCACTGCCCTCGCCGACGATGTCGAGCTCCACCTGCTTGCCCAGCTCGCTGGCGGTCTGGCGCACGATACGGCGCAGGCGCGGCACGGTCCCCGTGAACTGGACCATGCGGGTGCGCATCAGGCCTTCCTGCAGGTCGGTACTGACACGGGACTGCTGCAACAGCAGGGTCTCGGTGTCGCGCACCTGCTCGGCGAGCAGGTCCTGGATACTGATCAGGTCGTTGACCGACTCGGCCAGTGCACGGGACAGCTGCTGCAGCGTGGAATAGCGGTCCATCTCCAGCGGATCGAAGTCGTCGTCGAGGACACCGTCGGGCCCGTATTCCTTCGCGTAGGAAGAACGGATCTGGGCTTCGGTCTCGAGCTCCAGCTTGCGCAGCTGCTCGCGCAGACGTGTGATGGTCTGGCCGAATTCGCCGAGGTTGAAGCCGAAACTGGTGATCTGCTCCTCGAGACGCGCGTGGTAGATGTTGACCTCGCCCGCATTGTTGACCAGGTTGTCGAGGAGATCGGAGCGCACGCGGATCAGTTCCTGCGGCCCCGAGCGCGGCGTCGCACGACGCTCGACCGGACGCGATACCTCCGCCTCGCTGGTCTCGGGCTCGGCCGGCATCTCGGGCGGCGGAGCGGCCTGGAGGTCTTCCACCTCCGCCGGCGCCACGTCCTCGACCACCTCGGCGACCGACAGGTCGGGGCTCGGCACCGCCGCCTCGACCGTCGGCGCGGCGGTCGAAGGCGCTTGGCCGCGCCGGAAGGCGTCCAGCTCCCGTATCAGTTCCGGCGCGGCGTGGATCGGCTCCTGGTTGCGCGCCTTTTCGAGCATTTCGCTCAGGCGGTCGAAGGTGCGGCGCAGGCTGTCGAACAGCGGCGCCGAGGCCTGAGCCTGCCCGTCGACCACGGCGATGATGAGCGATTCGACCGCGTGACTGAGGTTGCCGATGTTCCTGAAGCCGGCCATGCGCGCACCGCCCTTGAGGGTGTGCAGCTGGCGCTGGAGTTCGTTGACCGCCTCGCGGTCATTCTGGTCGTCCATCCACGTCTGCAGCGTCGTGTCGCCCGCATCCATGATCTCCATGGCCTCTTCCAGGAAGATCTCGACCAGCTCCATGTCCTGCTCGCCCGGCAGGTCGGGGGGCTCGCTCCCCTCGAGCGCGGGCGCGGACTCCGACACGGCAACCGGCTCGGCAGTCGGAGCCACCGGCTCGATGACCAGCGACTCGGCGGCGGCCCTGAGCGAGTCGCCCGACGGCACCTCGGCCCCGGGCTGCGCCAGCGCCTCCATGACCGCCTCGGCGTGACCGATGGCGCGCGCGATGAGATCGAGCGCGGACACGGACAGGGGGGCGCCCTGACCCTGGCATTCGCGCGCGTGATTCTCGAGTGCGGTGAACACGCCCGACAGCTCGGTGACCCCCGCGGTGCGCGAACTGCCGTTGAGCGTGTGGAGCGCGCGCATCAACTCCTCGGTCACGGCCAGCGGTTCGCCGCAGGCGATGTCGAGCTGGGCGCGCAGGGTCTGCAGGTGCTGTTCGGCCTCGGCGCGATAGATCTCGAACAGGTCGGGGTCGATACGCGTCTCGGGCTCGGCGGCCGTCTCCAGCGCGATATCGAGATCGGGGGAGGGCAGCTCCAGCGTGAAGTCGTAATCGGTATCCGCCGCCGGAGCGCCGGCACCGGACACGTCGAACAGCTCGGCCGCCGCCCCGGACAGGTCCGGGCGCCCGAGCTCGTGCGTCAGCTCGGTCTCGCCGGGCCCCTCGTCCTCTTCGGAGACGACGAACAGGGTGTCGTCGTGACTGGCGGCCGGCGCCTCCTGCGTCTCCTCGGTGTCGGCGGAACCGGCGGGCGCATCAAAAGGAGCCGACTCACCCCCAGCCACCGATTCCGCTTCAGGCTCCCCCGAAGGTTCCGCCCCCCCTTCATCCTCCTCGATGAAGGCATTCCGGTCCGCCTCGGACTCGAGCTCCTGCCCCCCCATGACGCGCTCGGCATAGCCGGGCTTGCTCATGGCCTCGATCTCGTCCATCAGGGCATAGACATCGACGCTCGGATCACCCTGCCCACGGACCTGGGCGACCAGTTCGGGAAGCACCTCGAGCGCCTTGTTCAGGGCTTCGAAGACATAGAGCGCCGGCTTGATCGTCTTGTCGATGACGCGATTGAGCAGGCTCTCGTAGTTCCAGGCAAACTCGCCGATGAGCTGGGCACCGACCAGGCGACCGCTACCCTTGAGGGTGTGAAACGAGCGCCGAATGGTGACCAGGGATTCCTCGTCGCCGGTGTTCTGTTCCCACTTCGGGAAATACTCGCGGATGCGCTCGATCTCTTCCTCGGCCTCTTCGAGGAAGATCTCCAGGATCTCGTCGTCGACCTCGCCGACCAGGGGCTGGGGACGCGGCGCCTCCGGCTGCGGCGCGGCTTCCGCCGGCGCGGATATGTCCTGCGCCTGGGTCTCCCCCACGTCGGCCGTGAGAGTTGAGCCGAAACCGGTCGCGTCCAGTTCGAGGGTCTCGTCCACCTCGGCTCCGGACGTGATGTCGAAGTCCATGCCTTCGATGGTCAGGTCCAGACTCTCATCCTCGTCCTCGTCCTCCACCAGGTCGTCGACATCGAGCATGGGCGCGTCCATCGACAGTTCGGCGGTGGCCTCGAGGTCGGATTCGGGCTCGACCGGTGGCGGCGACGCCTCGACACGCTCGATATCGGCCGGCGGCTCGGCGCCCACCGGATACCCGAGCCGTGCCACGCTGGCGCTACCAACATCCAGCATGGCCGGCGGCGCCCCCCGGCCCTCGGCGACGTTCTCGAGATAGAACTCGACACTGGTAATCGCGTCAGCCAGGGCGTCGAGCTCGTCGGCCCGCGGCACTTTCTGCTGCGCCAGCACGCGGTGGGCGATGTAGCGCTTGAGCGATTCGAGTACCGAGCCGACGTCTCCCACCGGCATCATACCGATCGCGCCGCGAACACGATCCAGCATGTTCGGCACCTCGGCGAGCTGGTCGACGTTCTGTGGCGCGGCCACGAACTCGAGGATCGCGTCCTTGGCCTTGTTGAGATCGGTAAGGGTCTCGCGAATGACCGCCGCCATCACGCCCTGGAACTCGCTTTCGGGCAGTATGCCGCGCTCGACGGTGTCGCCTTCCAGTGCCTCGTTGACCTCGGTCTCGCTCATGCCGGAGGAACGCCCCGCCATGAAATCGTTGATCGACGACTCGACGCTGAGCATCACGCCGGCGATCTTCATCAACAGATCCTCGTCGATGGCCTGCTCGCCCTTTACCGCAGCATCGACCAGCTCGGCCTCGTTGGTCACCAGTCGGCGGGCCTCGCCAAGACCCAGCATGCCAAGCGTCTCGGCGATCTTGATGAGCTTGGGATGGAGCGGTTCCAGGTCTTCCGGCTGGCGCTTGTCGGCGTGCATGAACACGTCGAGTGCATCCTTGACCTCGGTGAGATCCTCGCGGATCGCCTGCGACACGGTGCCGAGGATCTCGAGGTTCGGGCCCGACATACGCCGGCGTGCCGCATCGAGCACCGCCGCCTCTGGAACCATCTGGTCGAGGCGGAAAGCCTTCTTCACCGCCACCACGTGCTCGCCCCGAGCCGGTGCCTGGGCGACGTAGTAGAGCATGTTCTTGAGCAGGTCCTCGACGTCCGCACCGCCGACGACGGGCTCACCCTGGTCGATGAGACGCTTGATCTGGCGGTCGACCTTGCCCATGAGGCTCTTGGTGGTCACCCCGCTTTCCAGGTCGCCCTCCTTGAGCGCCTCGGCCAGTGCCCCGGCCACCCACCAGAAACGGCGAGCGGCGGCCTCGACGGAGGCCTGGAAAAGGCGGTCGGTGACGTCGGCCAGCTTGCTCAGGCTCGAGGGCACGTCCTTGTCCCGGAACCAGCCGAGCAGGCCGAGCTGGAAGGCATGGCGCAGCTTGCGTGCGAGCGCCTGGGCCTCGCCGCTCTCGGCGGTGACCGGTGTCTCCGGATTGACCGCGAGATTGGGGAAGAACAGCACGCTTTCCGACAGCAGCGCCGCATCGCGGCTGGTGCGCAGGTCGTTGAGCAGAGGCAGGAGCACCAGCGGGATATCGCGGTGCCCCATCTGGACGTTCTCGAGGTAATCCGGAAGCTGGACCAGCGCCCGCATCAGCACCTCGAAGGCGTCGTCCCGATTCTTGATCCGGCCGTCGATGAGACCCTGGGCGACCAGTTCCATCTCCTCGGCCAGCATGGCCGCGCCGTAGAGCTCGACCATCTGCAACGTGCCATGCACCTGCCGGAGCAACGCCTTGGCCTGGGCCAGCAGGTCCTCGTCTCCGGAATCCTCTTCCAGATAGCCCTCCAACGCGAGCCGGGTCTGGTTCAGGACCTCGTCGAGCTCCTTCTTGACCCAGTTAAGCGCGTTGTATTCGACGGTATCCTCTTGCTTCATAGACCACCTGAAGGCGTTGCAATGAATCGGCCGTGGTGCGAAACGACGTTATACGGCCTTCGCCGCACGTCCCTGACCCGGCTCGAGTGATTCGTCGAGAATCACGGTATCCAGCTGCTGATCGCTTTCCGGCAGCTTGAAGCCAGCCACCGACTTACGCAGTTCGGTCGCCAGCTCGGCGAGGTTACCGATGGAGGTCGCTGTCTCGTTGGTGCCATCCGAGGTCTGCATGGTGATTTCCTGGATGACGTTCATGGTATTGGTCACGTTACTGGCCACCAGCGCCTGCTGACGCGCGGCCTGGGAGATACTCTGGATGAGGTCGGCGAGCTGCTTGGACACGGTCTCGATCTCGTTGAGGGCCTCGCCCGCATCCTCGGCGAGCTTCGCCCCGGCCACCACGTTGGAGGTACTCTGCTCCATCGAGATGACCGCCTCGTTGGTGTCGGCCTGGATGGTTTTCACCAGCGCCTCGATCTGCTTGGTGGCGTTGGCCGAACGTTCCGCGAGTCGCTGCACTTCGTCCGCAACCACCGCGAAGCCGCGGCCCGCCTCGCCCGCCGCAGAGGCCTGGATGGCCGCGTTGAGCGCGAGGATGTTGGTCTGGTCGGCGATGTCGTTGATGAGGCTGACGATATCGCCGATCTCCTGGGAGGACTCACCCAGTCGTTTGATTCGCTTGGAGGTCTCCTGGATCTGCTCGCGGATGGTGTCCATGCCGTCGATGGAACGACGCACGGTATCGGCACCCTTGCCGGCGATCTGCACCGACTTGGCCGCCACCTCCGTGGAGATCTGGGCGTTACGGGACACCTGCTCGATGGAGTCGGCCATGTCCGTGATAGCGGCCGACGCCGAGGCAATCTCGCGTGCCTGGTGATTGGACGCGTCGGCGAGCCGCAGCGCGGTACCCTGCGTCTTCTCCGCCGAGGTCGAAACCTGCACCGCGGTCTCGTTGATGGTGGTAACGAGGCTGCGCAGCGCGTCGATGGCGTAGTTGACCGAGTCGGCGATGGCGCCGGTGATATCCTCGGTCACGGTGGCATGCACGGTCAGGTCACCTTCCGCGAGGTTGGTCATCTCGTCGAGCAGACGCAGGATCGCGCGCTGGTTACGACGGTTGGTCTCGGTCGTCTCGGCCAGTCGGCGACGGGTATCCTGGTAGATGGTGAACGCCAGCAGGAGCAGCACCAGCAGGGCGGCCAGACCCGTGGCAATGCCGGCGAGGAACAGCCAGTTGAGGCTGTCGCCGTACTCGGCAGACTGCGTCTCGAGCACCGTGGTGGCCCCGAGCAGCTGGCCACTCTGGCCTTCGACCTGACCGGCCGCGTCCTTGACCTCGAACAGCTGCGGGGAGGTCTCGAGGATCGCGCCCACGTGCTCGGAGACCGAACTGAACAGCATGGCCACTTCGCGAAGCTTTTCGCGCGCTTCTTCGTCATCCACCCGCTGAATGTTCAGCGCCGGATAGCCACGGATCATCCCCTCCAGCACACGGCCGAACAGGGCCGCGTCGCGACCGAAGCGGTCAGCCGCGGTTGCCGCGCCCTCGCCACCGGCCAGCACGCGGTTGAGGTTATTCTCGATACGCTGGGTGAGCATCAGCTGACGCGCGGCGATATAGATCTGATCCGGCGGGGCGCCCTTGCGCACGAAAACGTTGACCACCTCGTCGGAAAGGGCCAGCAGCTGCGGAATGAATTCGTTGATGACGTTGACGAACTCGGACACGGTGGAGATGGATTCGCGCCCGTCGAGGATGATGTTGATGTTGCCGCGGTACTGCGCCCAGCCCGCTTCGACCTCGGCCAGGGTCGGATCCAGGCTGGCAGGCAGGGCCGGCAGCCCCATGGCCGCGTCGCCCTCCTTGAGACGGCGCAGCAGCACGTCGAACTCGTCACGCAACTGGCGCAGCTCGTCGAAGGCCTGGGCCTTGCCGGAGGCTGCCTCGATCGAGTAGGTGGCGAGTCGCTGTGAAAGCAATCGCTGCTCTGCGGCGGTGGCGATGTAGCCGTTGGCATGGCCGCGCTTGATGGTATGCGTCGCAAACAGGGCAACCGTGCCCAGCAGGAACACGACCAACAAGACGGCAAGCACCACGGAACTCTTGCCACCACCGAACTTGAAGCCACTGTCTTTAGCCGGCGCTTTCATTTGTTATCTCCTGCCCATCTGTTTCCATCGCCCGTGACGGACGACCTGGCGGTTGATCCGTGAATCGAGTGTATTTGTCGATATTATTGTTGTTATGTTGCAGGCCCCCTGCCTGCGCCACGTTGCGGCCTAGACCGCAACGTCCATGAACCCTTCGCTCTCGGCCAGCCGGAAGGGGCTGAACACCGGGTAGTGCTCCCCCAGTCGACTGAACGAGTAGGTAATGAAGGGTCTGATCCGTTCATCCAGCGACGGCAACTCCTCGGCAATCTCGTCACGCCAGAAATGGCGCATGCCCAGCACTGCATCGATCACGAGCCCCGCCACGACCCCCTCGTAGCTGACCACGAGCAGCCGCCGCGACGCCGGGTCGGCAATCGGTTTTTCGTCAAACAGGAAGGCCTGCAGATCCATCACCGGCAGCAGGTTGCCGCGCATGTTGGCGATACCGAGCACCCAGGACTTCACGCCCGGGACCGGGGCCACGCTCGTCACCGAGACGATTTCGCCGACCTCGTCCATCGGGGCGAGCATCTCGACACCATGCAGGCGGAACAGCACCCCGGTCCATTCCTCGCGGGCATCCTCCAGGCGCGGCAGGCCGACGGCGCGCGAGCGGCAGCGCTGGTCCAGCGCCCCGAGAAGCTCAAACGGTGACTGGGTCGCCTCGGCCGCCATGATCGAAGTTCGTTCCCCCCGGGCCTCAGCCCACCAGCGACTGAACACGATCAAGCAGGTCTTTCTCCTTGACCGGCTTGACGATGTAATCCTTCGCGCCCTGGCGCATCGCCCAGACCTTGTCGGTCTCCTGGTCCTTGGTAGTGACGATCACGACCGGGATGCCGGAGGTGCTGGGCTCGTTGGCCAGCTGGCGGGTAGCCTGGAAGCCATTCAGTCCCGGCATGACCACGTCCATCAGGATGAGATCCGGCAGCACCTTCTTGGCGACCTCGACGCCCTCCTCGCCACTCTGCGCGGTGGTGACCTGATGACCATTCTTCTCGAGAATCGTCTTGCAGACGTGAATTTCGGTGGGCGAATCGTCTACGACCAGGATGTGAGCCATGGGTCTTCTCTCCAAAGTAAATCAGTCAAACCAATTTGATAACCGGCCACGGCGCTGGGGTGCGCCCACGCCGCCATTCTAGTGTTTTCTTGCGTACGCACGAATCGCGCCAAGCAGGTCGTCCTTGGTAAATGGCTTGGTCAGGTACTGCTCGGATCCGACGATGCGACCGCGGGCCTTGTCGAAGATGCTGTCCTTGCTCGACAGCATGATGACCGGCGTATTCTTGAAGGCGCTGTTGTGCTTGATAAGCGCGCAGGTCTGGTACCCGTCCAGACGCGGCATCATGATATCGACAAAAATGATATCGGGCTTATGCTCGGCGATCTTTGCAAGCGCCTCGAACCCGTCGGTCGCGGTGACGACATCACAGCCCTGCTTCTTCAGCAGGTTTTCCGCCGTGCGTCGAATCGTCTTGCTGTCGTCGATGACCATGACCTTGAGGTCGGCAAAGACGTCCCCTTCACCTGCCCCACCCGTGCTTGCTTCGCTCACAGCCCACCTGGCCCATTGTTATTTTGAACGTGTGATAGATTGCTCACGAATGTACCCCATGAAAAGCCCATAAGCAAACAAGTGAAACCAGAAAAGATAGTTAGCGCGCAAAGGTGATGTTGCTTCTAGGCAGAATTGGTCAACTTTTGACAGAACACTGACGTGCATCGGCACATGGCGGGGGCAAACCGCCTCGATTAGACTAGCCGGAAATCCGGACGGACCACCCAGGGCAGGCACATGACGATATCGCTCGGCGTGGTGATGGACCCCATCGCCCGCATCAACATCAAGAAAGACAGCAGCTTCGCGATGCTGCTGGAGGCGCAACGCCGCGACTGGACGCTCTTCTACATGGAGCAGGGGGATCTGTTCCTCGAGGACGGCAGGGTATTCGCCGCGATGCGCCCCCTCACCGTGCGCGACGACCCGGCCGGCTGGTTCGAGCTCGGCGAGGTGAGCGAGCGGCCACTGGCCAGCCTGTCCGCGGTGCTGATGCGCAAGGACCCGCCCTTCGACATGGAGTATGTCTACACCACCTACCTGCTGGAACGGGCAGCCGAGGAAGGCTGCTTCGTGGTCAACCGACCCGCCAGCCTGCGCGACTGCAACGAGAAGCTGTTCACCGCCTGGTTCCCCCAGTGCTGTCCACCGACACTGATCTCGCGCGACCCGCGCCGCCTTCGCGACTTCCTCGCGCGCCAGCAGGACATCGTGCTCAAGCCGCTGGACGCCATGGGCGGGGCGATGATCTTCCGCCTGCGGCAGGACGACCCGAACCTCGGCGTGATCCTCGAAACCAGCACCGACCACGGTCGCCGCACCATCATGGCCCAGCGCTTCCTGCCCGAGTTCCGGCAGGGCGACAAGCGCATCCTGCTGATCGACGGCGAGCCCGTACCCTACGCGCTGGCCCGCATCCCGGCCGAGGGCGAGAGCCGCGCCAATCTGGCCGCCGGGGGCACCGGCGTCGGCCAGGAGCTCACCCCCCGTGACCGCTGGATCTGCGAGCAGGTCGGCCCGGCCCTGCGCGAACGCGGCCTGACCTTCGTGGGCCTGGACGTGATCGGCGATTACCTCACCGAGATCAACGTCACCAGTCCCACCTGCATCCGCGAACTCGACGCCATCTACGGCATCAACATCGCCGGCACCCTCATGGACGCCATCGCGCAGCGACTGGGGGCCGCATGACCCGCCGTCGCCTGGCACTTGCCACCATCCTGCTTGCCCTCGGCCTCCTCGCCGGCTGCAGTCAACAGGAACCCTATAGTGAAACGCTGCTCGCCTTCGGCACCCTGGTGGACGTGACGATTTACACCGACAGCCCCGAGGCGGCACAGGCGGCCATTCGGGCCGTCGATGAAGACCTGCGCTTCATGCACGAAAACTGGAACGCCTGGCGCCCCAACACCCTCGGCCGCGTCAACCTGCTGCTGCCGACCGGCGAGTGGTTTTCCTCCGGTCCGTCGTTACTGCCGCTGATCGAACAGTCCATCGCCCTGTCCGAGCAAAGCGAGGGGCTGTTCGATCCCGCCATCGGCAAACTGGTCGGCCTCTGGGGATTCCAGAGCGACAGCGCACCCGAGGGGCCGCCGCCGGACGAGGGCCAGATCGAACTCCTGCTCGAGCAGGCGCCGCGCATGACCGACATCCAGATCGACGGCATCCGCATCCGCTCCACCAACCCGGCGGTACGTCTCGACTTCGGCGCCTTCGCCAAGGGCTACGCGGTGGACCGGGTCATCGAGCGCCTGCGGGAACTCGGCATCCAGGATGCCATCGTCAACGCCGGCGGCGACCTGCGCGCCATCGGGCGCCACGGCAACCGCGACTGGCGGGTGGGTATTCGCCACCCGGGCGGCGACGGCGTGATCGCCTCGCTCCAGATCGCGGGCGACGAGAGCGTGTTTACCTCGGGCGACTACGAGCGCTATTTCGACTGGGAGGGCGAGCGCTACCACCACATCATCGACCCGCGCAACGGACGCCCCGCGCAGGGCGTCACCTCCGTGACCGTGCTGCACGACAATGGCGCCGAGGCGGACGCGGCAGCCACCGCCCTGTTCGTCGCCGGACCGGACGACTGGCCTCGCATCGCCGCCCGCATGGGCATCGACAAGGTCATGGTCATCGACGCGGATGGCGGCATTGCGCTCACCCCGGCCATGGCCGGGCGCATACGCCTCGAGGGCGACGAGCCCGCTCCGTTCACGCTACGCGAGCTGCCGTGAAGCCGGGCGACTGGCTGGTGGTGGTGCTCGCCGCGTTGCTGATCGGGGCGCTGTATGCACACTTCTGGACCCCGGGAGCACCCGCAGCCTACGCCCTGATCCACGCCGGCGACGACGCGGCTCGACAGGTCGCGCTGGACGAGCACCGGCACCTGCACGTGGAGGGGCCGCTCGGTACCAGCCAGGTCGAGGTGCGTGACGGGCGCGCGCGATTCACTGCATCCCCGTGCAACGATCGCTTTTGCGTTCACTACGGCTGGCTCGATCATGCCGGCGAGGTCATCGCCTGCGTGCCCAACCGGGTGGTGGTGCAGCTGGTCGGGCCGGAGCGGGACTTCGACGCGATCAACTTCTGATGCCCACTGCACCGAAGGAACTGCCGGCCACGGCCGACGACCTGCGCATCGCCTGGCTGGCGGCACTGGCCGTGGCCATCCACGTGCTGGAGGCCGCCTTTCCCTCTCCGCTGCCAGGCGCCAAGCCCGGGCTCGCGAACGTCATCGTCATCATGACGCTGCTGCTGTACGGCTGGCGCGCGGCGCTGGCAGTGGCGGTACTGCGTGTCATTGCCGGCAGCCTGTTCCTCGGCACCTTCCTCTCGCCGACCTTCCTTCTGAGCCTCTCGGGCGCGGTGGCGGCGCTCTTGGCGATGGGGATCGTCTGGACCCTCGGTGGCCGCCAGCTCACAGCCATCGGCCTGAGCGTGGTGGCCTCGCTCGGCCACATGACCGGCCAGTTTTTCATCGCCTGGGCCCTGTTTATCCCGACCGACGCCATCTGGCGACTCTATCCCATTTTAATGAGCCTCAGCCTGATCTTCGGGCTGGTTAGCGGTACAATTGCGCAGGCCATCATCCGCAAGCTCAAGACTCCGACCGCATGACCGCGTTCAGCCTGACCCCACATCTTTCGTCGAACGACCGTTTCGGCATCAGCCTGTTCGTGGCCGCCATCGCCCACGGGATCATCATCCTGGGCATCGCCTTCGGCGTGGACCTGGCGCCGGAACGCTACGTACCGCCCTCGCTGGACGTCACCCTGGTACAGACCGAGACCCACGAGGCGCCAGACGATGCGAAGTTCATCGCCCAGGCCAACCAGCAGGCCAGCGGCAGCACCGACACCCCCGCGCGCCCGACCAGCCCCGTCACCTCCCTCGACCCGCGCCCGCACGACGGCACGGCGCCGATGCAGATCCAGGCCCAGTCGCCGGTACAGCCCGAAAAGGAACAGGTCCAGGCGATGACGGTGCGCGAGTCCGAGTACCAGGTGCCGACGGAAGAGAAGACCCGGCAGGACCAGCCGGTACCGGAGGTCAGTGGCCGCGAGCTGGTCGACCGGAGTCTGGAAATCGCGCGCCTGGCGGCCGAGATCAGTGAACGCGAGCAGCGCTACGCCGAGCGCCCGCGTCGCCACTACCTGTCCTTCTCCAGCGCCAAGAGCGTAATCGAGGCCGACTACTTCCGCGCCTTCAAGGAGAAGGTGGAACGCATCGGCAACCTCAACTACCCCGACGAAGCGCTGCGCCGCCAGCTCAACGGGGAACTCATCCTGCACGTCACCGTCGACCGCGACGGCCGCGTGCTCGGCATCGAACTGGGCAAGTCCTCCGGCCACCAGGTGCTCGACGACGCGGCCAAGCGCATCGTGCGCCTCTCCGAGCCCTTCGCCCCCTTCGACCGCGAGATGCGCAAGGCCTACGACGAGCTGATCATCACCCGCACCTGGAAGTTCGAGGTCGGCGGACTCACCACGCGCTGAGGCAAAGCAGTCCCGCCCGGGTTGCGAGCCCGCCGCCGGCACCCGATACTTGACCCATGGCTGCCCCCACCTACTTCACCAACCAGTTTCTCATCGCCATGCCCGCGCTGGCGGACCCGAACTTCTTTCGTTCGGTGACGCTCATCTGCGAGCACAACGCCGACGGCGCGCTGGGCATCGTGATCAACCAGCCCACGGACATCCGCCTGGGCGAACTGCTGGATCACCTGGAGATCGCCACCGCGCGCGAGGACATCGCCGCCCTGCCCGTCTACAGCGGTGGCCCGGTGGAAATGGAACGCGGATTCGTACTGCACCAGCCGGTGGGGACCTGGGAGGGCAGCCTGCAGATCACCGACCAGCTGGCGCTCACCACCTCCAGCGACATCCTGCGCGCACTCGCCGAAGGCCGTGGTCCGGAACACGTGCTGGTGGCGCTGGGCTATGCCGGCTGGGGACCGGGCCAGCTCGAACAGGAGATGGCCGACAACGCCTGGCTGACCTCGCCGGCCAGCCTCGACATCCTGTTCGAGACGCCCGCCGACCAGCGCTGGCGCGCCGCCGCCCGACAACTCGGCATCGACCTCGACCTGCTCGCCGACGGGGCCGGGCACGCATGAGGGTGTGGACGCGGGACGGCACGGCTTGAGTGCACAGACCCTGCTGGGCTTCGATTACGGCGCACGCCGCATCGGCGTGGCCGTGGGCCAGACACTCACCGGCACGGCCTCGCCACTGGCCACCGTCGAGTGCCGCGACAGCGGACCCGACTGGGACACCATCAGCGCCCTGATCCGGGAATGGCGGCCGCAGCGACTGATCGTCGGCCTGCCGCGCCACCTGGACGGACGCGAGCACGAGCTGAAACCCGTGGTCGAGCGCTTCGCCCGACAGCTGGAGGGCCGCTTCGGCCTGCCGGTGAGCCTGGTGGACGAGCGCCTGACCTCGGCCGAGGCCAGTGCCCGACTGGTCGAGACACGACAAAAAGGCCGGCGCAGGAAGATTCGCAAGGACGAAATCGATAGACTATCCGCCGCCATCCTGCTCGAAACCTGGATGTCCACAGGGGCATGAACGAATGATACCCAAGGTCGACACACTACTGGACCACATGACTGGCGCGCTGACGGACCTGATCCGCGAGCGCGGGCTGGAGGATCCGCTCATGGTCGGCATCCATACCGGCGGGGTGTGGGTGGCGCGCGAGCTGCACCGTCGCCTGGGCCTGCCCGGGCGGCTCGGCGAGCTCGACATCTCCTTCTACCGCGACGACTTCAGCCGCATCGGCATGCACCCGCAGGTGAAGCCCTCCAACCTGCCCTTCAGCCTGGACGATGCCCACATCATCCTGGTCGACGACGTGCTCTACACCGGCCGCACCATCCGCGCGGCGATGAACGAGCTGTTCGACTTCGGCCGGCCGGCCTCCATCACCCTGGCGGTGCTGGTGGAGCGCGGCGGGCGCGAACTGCCCATCGAGGCGCAGGTGGTCGGTGCCCGTCTCGACCCGGGCCCGCAGGAACAGATCAAGCTCAGCGGCCCCGAGCCCCTGGAACTCACCCTGGTGCGCACCGAGGACACGGCCTGATGACCCTCCACTACCCCGCCCCCGGCGCCTCGCCGGCGAGCATCCAGATCACCCGCGAGGGCCGGCTCAAGCATTTCCTGACCATCGAGGGCCTCAACCGCGCGCTGATCACCGAGATCCTGGACACCGCCGAGTCCTTCGCCAGCATGAACGACCAGTCGGTGAAGAAGGTCCCGCTGCTGCGCGGCAAGACCGTCATCAACCTCTTCTTCGAGGCCAGCACGCGCACGCGTACCACCTTCGAGCTGGCCGCCAAGCGCCTGTCGGCCGACGTGCTCAACATCAACATCGGCCAGTCCTCGGCGGTCAAGGGCGAGAGCCTGCTCGACACGCTGCGCAACCTCGAGGCGATGTACTGCGACATGTTCATCGTGCGCCACGCCGACAGCGGTGCCTCGCAGTTCATCGCCCACCACGTCGCCCCGCACATCAGCGTGCTGAATGCCGGCGACGGGCGTCACGCGCACCCGACCCAGGCGATGCTGGACATGTTCACCATCCGCCGCCACAAGGGCGACTTCACCAAGCTGCGTGTGGCCATCGTCGGCGACATCCTGCACTCACGCGTGGCCCGCTCGCAGATCCATGCACTCAACATCCTCAATACCGGCGAGGTGCGCGTGATCGCGCCCAAGACCCTGCTGCCGGCCGAGGTGGAAAAGCTCGGCGTGCACGTCTTCCACGACCTCGAACAGGGCCTGCGCGATGTCGACGTGGTCATCATGCTGCGCTTGCAGAAGGAACGCATGCAGGGCGCCCTGCTGCCGAGCGAGCACGAATACTTCCAGCTCTACGGACTGACCGAGGAGCGCCTGAAGGTCGCCGCGCCGGACGCCATCGTCATGCACCCGGGGCCGGCCAACCGGGGCGTGGAGATCTCCTCGCGCGTGGCCGACGGGCCGCGCTCGGTCATCCTCGAGCAGGTCACCAACGGCATCGCGGTGCGCATGGCCATCATGTCCATGGTCATGGGCGCCAACCCGGGAGGCGCGGCATGAAGCTGCAGATACGCGGCGGGCGCGTGATCGACCCCGCCAATGGCATCGACCAAGTCACCGACCTCTTCATCGCCTACGGGCGCATCACCGCGCTCGGCGAGGCACCGGACGGCTATACGCCCGACCAGGTCATCGACGCCGGCGGCTGCTACGTGCTGCCGGGCCTGGTGGACCTGGCCGCGCGCCTGCGCCAGCCCGGCCAAGAACACAAGGCCACCATTGCCAGCGAGACCCGAGCGGCCGCGGCCGGCGGCATCACCGCGCTGTGCTGCCCGCCGGATACCGTGCCGCCCATCGACTCACCGGCCGAGATCAACCTCATCACCCGCCTGGCCAAGGCCGCCGGCCAGGCCAAGGTCTTTGCCCTGGGTGCCCTGACGGCCGACCTCAAGGGCGAGTTGCTGAGCGAGATGGCGGCGCTGAAGGCGGCCGGCTGCGTGGGCGTGAGCAACACGCTCCGGCCGGTCACCACCACCCTGGTGCTGCGCCGCGCCATGGAATACGCCGGCAGTCACGACCTCACCGTGTTCCTGCACCCGATCGATTTCGAGCTCGCCAACCAGGGCTGCGCCCATGAGGGCGCCGTGGCCTCCCGCCTCGGCCTGCCGGGCATCCCGGCCGCCGCCGAGACCGCCGCCATCGGCCAGCAGCTCGCACTCATCGAGCAGACCGGTGTACGCGCCCATTTCTGCCGCGTCTCCACCGCGCGCGGCGCGGCCATGATCCAGCGCGCCCAGTACGACGGCCTTCCGGTGAGCATGGATGTCTGTGCTCACCAGCTGTACCTGACCGAGATCGACATCGGCGACTTCAACAGCCTCTGCCACACGCAACCGCCGCTGCGCACCCTGCGCGACCGCGATGGCCTGCGCCAGTGCCTGGGCCGGGGCAGCATCGCGGCCATCAGCTCGGACCACCAGCCCCACGAGGAAGACGCCAAGCTCGCGCCCTTCCCGGCCACCGAGCCCGGCATCTCGGCCCTGGAGACCCTGCTGCCGCTCACCCTGCAACTGGTGGACGACGGCGTGCTCACGCTCGAGGAAGCGGTGCGCCGCATCACCTGCGGCCCCGCGCAGATCCTGGGCCTTTCGGCCGGGACCCTGTCGGTAGGCGCGGCCGCCGACGTCTGCGTCTATGATCCGGAACAGCCCTGGACGCTGGACGAGCGCAGCCTGCTGAGCGCCGGCAAGAACACCCCCTTCCTCGGCTGGGAGTTTGCCGGCCGCGTCACCCATACCCTGGTCGACGGGCGCGTGGCCTTCGAGCTCACCGCCTGACGACCACCGGGACACCGTAACGAGCACCGTCATGAGCCAGAAGCCGAAACCGCATCGCGACACCATCTTCGTCGAGGACGCCGAGATCCTCAGCCACGAGGCCTTCGAGGGCGCGCAATACATCCTGCGCGTGCGGGCGCCCAAATGCGCCGCGAAGGCCGAGGCCGGCAGCTTCGCCCACATCCAGTGCGACCCGCTGCTGCCCATGCGCCGGCCGCTGTCCATCATGCGCGTCTCGCGCGAGGCCGGCTGGGTGGAATTCCTCTACAAGGCGGTGGGCGAGGGCACGCGCCTGCTGGCGCGGCGCGCGGTGGGCGAGACCCTCAGCGTGATGGGGCCCATCGGCAAGCCCTTCGCCTTCCATCCGGAACGCACCCGGCCCCTGCTCATCGGCGGCGGCGTGGGCATTCCGCCCATGGTCTTCGTCGCCGACACCCTGCGCCGGCAACAAGGCTGGAAACCCTTCGTCATCATGGGTTCGGAAGTGCCCTTTCCCTTCAAGCCCCGCCCCTCGCAGATCATGGTGCCCGGCATGCCGGACGGCGTGATCGCGGCCATGCCGCTGCTGGAAGACTGGGGCATCCCCTCGCGGCTCACGAGCCTGCAGGGCTACGCGGGTTGCCATGAGGGCTACGTCACCGACCTGGCCCGCCTGTGGCTGGCGACGCTCTCGGCGGATGAACGTGCGGAGGTGGAGATCCTCAGCTGCGGCCCGCATCCCATGCTCGAGGCGGTGGCAAATCTCGCCGCCGAATTCGGCCTTCCCTGCCAGGTCTCGCTGGAGGAGTTCATGGCCTGCGCCGTGGGTGGCTGCGCGGGTTGCGTGGTGGAGGTGCAAACGTCCGAGGGACCGGCGATGAAGCGCGTCTGCGTGGACGGGCCGGTGTTCCAGGCCGCCGACGTCTTCTAGAGTCAGGCGTGGGCCGCCCGGACCGGGGCGGCCCGCGGATGGTTACTTTTCGTTGAGGTCGATATCGACCTCGCCCTCCGAGGGCAGCTTGAGATCGTCGAGCAGGCTGCCGAAATCGTCGTCGTCATCCGTCTCGACCTCGCCCCCCTGTTCGGCCTTTTCCGACAGCCCCGCATCGTCCAGCATCTCACTCGGGACTGTCTCTTATACAC
>OMKS01001156.1_pt1 | contig 24102 bp, 19 predicted proteins | sample 1674721 | NCBI WGS metagenome assembly OMKS01 (sample SAMN06264996, study PRJEB25208) | sediment metagenome | isolation source: hot spring sediment | place: USA: California | collected 2014-09-02
TCAATTGCTGGTCAACTGTGCGCATTATATCCTCGGTCCTTTGGGGCCTGACTGCGAATTGAAACGGTTCGGAGAAAAAATCTTTCAGCGTGGAGGCAAGATTGCCAAAATGCGTGCGATTATCGCCGTGGCCCGGAAACTGGCTGTCTTGCTGCACAGACTATGGGTGACAGGCGAGGTCTATGATCCATTCTACAACCAACGCGCAACAATGAAAAAGGCAGCCTGAGGCACAAGTCCGTCATTGCCCCCAATCACCTGGTGCGTCGTTGATTGTCAGTCCCGAATAATCCTCAACCTGACCGTCCAAGGGCAAAAGTCGTTGTCATGTCAACCCCAAGCCATCACCCTCAACCGAAGAAGCCCAATAAAGAAAAGTCCCGTCCGGAAGACTGCGTTTTGCGTCCAGGTCCAGTTGCTTGCCGGCAACCGCAAAGACCGAGCTCAAGGTGGCAGCTTCCAATATGAGGATCCCACAGTGCACCGGGCCTAATGGCAAAGGCCCACAAAGAGTGCGAATGGAAGCATGACTTATCGGGGCTGCTCAACAGGGCTCGCAGGCTAAAAGGTGGTCCGCCACGGCGGACGTTGACAAGCCTTCTCATGGAAGAAGCAGCCTGCCCGAGCACTCATCCCTGTTTGATGCGTGCTCGGGGGCGAGAGATACCATGCCCGTCAGGGCACGACATCTTTTCCCCGGCAACCACATCCCTCCGGCACGCTTCTGGCAATGTCCCGCCCCATGCACGACAAAGCCTGGCCGCGCATCCTGCCCTTTGCCCTGTTCATGGCCGTGATCGGCCTGGAAGAGGGTCTGCGCTTTCTGGACAACAAGGGCTGGATCAGCATCCAGGAATCCGCCCTGCTCCTGCTCTGCCCGCTCAAGCCTTTGGCCGCCCTGATCGTCCTGGTCCTGCTGCGCCGGGCCTACGCGGAGCTGCGCTGGGCCGATCTGGCCAGGCTTGGCCCGACCCTGGGGGCCATCGGCCTGGGCCTGGCGGTCTTTGTCCTCTGGATCAACATGGACTGGACCTATGGCGCGCTGAGCGAACCGCCGGGGTTCAATCCCCATGTCTTCCCGGACGGTGTTCTGCGCTGGTCCATGATCGCGGTGCGCATGGCCGGGGCCGTGCTCGTGGTCCCGGTGATGGAGGAGATCTTCTGGCGCTCCTTTTTGCTGCGCTACCTCATCAACCCGGCCTTTGCCAAAATTCCCCTGGGCGCGTTCACCTGGCCCTCCTTATTGATCTGCGCCCTGCTCTTCGGCCTGGCCCATCACTTCATCCTCGCCGGAATCATGGCCGGCCTGGCCTATGCATGGCTGCTGTACAAAACCAAGAGCCTGGCCCAATGCGTTTTGGCCCACGGGGTGACCAACCTGGCCCTGGCCGTTTATGTCCTGCACACCGGGCAGTGGATTTTTTGGTAATTCGTCCACCTTTCCCGGACTGCCTTCCCGCCCCAACCTCTTCCACTTCCTTGGTTTTTCAGAGGCCCTGTTTTCCCCTGTCCGCCTTTTATGGATACACCGCTCACAGACCATAAAAACCGGATTCATCGTGCTGATTTTTTCCCTGCAATATCAGAATATTACATAAAAAACCAGGACCGCGTTGCGCGGCACGCTTCTTGATAAGGGGAGGGGACCATGAAGAACCCATTCATCCCCGAGGAGGGTGTGCCCTTGCTGCGAACAACCTTACTTCTTTTCCTGGCCCTGATGCTGTGCGTCTCCGCCTGCGGAGCCAACACCAAGGAGGAACTCTACGCCGAAGGCGTCACGCACCTGGAGCAGGGCAACCCCCAGGGCGCCGTAGTGGCCTTGCGCAACGCCCTGGAAAAGGACCAGAATTTTTTTGACGCCCGCTTTCAGCTGGCCAGGGCCTACCTGGCCCTGCAACGGTATGAACTGGCAGAGCAGGAGCTGCGCAAGGTCCGGCTGCAAAACCCCTCCCACCAGGATATCGCCCTGGAAATGGCCCGCGTGTACCTCTACACGGACCGTCTGGAACAGGCCCGGGAAGAGGCCGAGGCCTCCCTGGAAAGCGCCCCGAACTCGGTTTCGGCCCTGCTGGTCCTGGGTGAAATTTCAGGACGCGCCGCGGATCTTGAACAGGCCAAGGAACGCTATGCCCAGGTCCTGGCCCTTGAGTCCGACGAGCCCGAGGCCCACCTCGGCCTGGCCAAGGTCGCCCTGATCCAGGGGCAGCCTGAGCAGGCCCGGGAATATTTGCGCACCACCCTGAACGCACGGCCCGACCATCCAGAGGCTTTGTACCTGCTGGCCGACATCCAGCAACGCCGCGGTGAGGTGGAAGAACTGCTGGAAACCTTGACCGCCATCACCCGGATCAACCCCGACGACGTCAACGCCTTGTACCGCCTGGGCATGATCCGCCTGGATCGGGGCGAAGTCGAAGCCGTGGACGAACTGGGCAGACAACTGCGGGAAAAGCACCCCCGCCGGGCCGAAGGCTTCAGCCTGGAAGGCTTGAAATACTTCCACGAACAGAATTTTCCCGAGGCCATCGTGGCCCTGCAAAAGGCCAACAGCATCCAGCCATCCCTGGAGAACCACTTCTACCTGGGCTTGAGCCTGTACCAGACCGGCGAACTGGAAAGCGCGGTCAGCGAGTTCCGCACCGTGCTGGACCGGCGGCCCGACTTTGTGCAGGCCCGGCTGATGACCGCTCAGATCCTGCTCCAGCAGCAGCGCCTGGATCCGGCCATTGACGAGGCCCAGCGCATCATTCGCCAGGAGCCGGGCAATGCCCTGGCGCACAATATTCTCGGCAGCGCCCACATGGCCCGGGGCGAGCACGACAAGGGCATGGAAGCCTTGCAAACAGCCACCCGGCTTAATCCCGGCCTGGTGGATTCCTATCTCAAGCAGGGCATTTTCCATCTCAGCCAGGGTCACGCCGAGGACGCCGAGGCCAGCCTGGACGCCGCCATCCAGGTGGCACCGGACCAGATGCAGATCCGCATGCTCCAGTTCGCCAACCACATGCGCCAGGGCGAGACGGACAAGGCCCTGGAACTCTTGCGGGAAGGACTCAGCAACGAAAAAACCGACGCGGTCCTGTACAACAACATGGCCGCCATCCGCTTTTCCCAAAACGAGCCCGTGGAGGCCCTGGAACTGCTGGACAAGGCCAAGCAAAGCGATCCGGCCTACCTGCCCGCATATTACAATGCTGCATCCTATTTCATGGCGCGCCGGGAGCCGGACAAAGCCCTGGAGGAGTACCAGGCCGCCCTGGGGCAGGTCCCGGACAACCTGCGCGCCCTGCTGGAAGCGGCCAGACTTTCGGCCCTGCTTAACCAGCCGGACCAGGCTCAGCAGTACCTGGCGCAGGCCCGCGCGACCGGTCAACCCCAGGCCTTTTTGGTCTCGGCCGAATACCACGCCCGCGCGGGGCAGTCGGAGCAGGCCATAGCCATCCTGGACCAGGGCATTGCCGCCACCACGGACAACCTGCCGCTCAAGGAGTTCAAGGGTCGGCTGCACCTCACCCGCAAGGAGTTTGACCAGGCCATCGCCCTGTTTGAGGAAATCCGGACGCAACAGGAAGAAAGCGGCCTGCGCCTGCTGGCGGACGCCCACCTCCAGAAAGGCGACGTGACCACAGCCAGGGAGCAGGCCGAAAAACTGATCGCCCTGCGCCCTGACAATCCCGCGGGGTATTTGTTTGCGGCTTCCATTGAAGAAATCATCGGCAACCTGGAGCAGGCCGAGGTTCAAATCCGGGCCGCCATCCAGACAGCTCCGGACAATCCCCAGGCCGTGTTGCGCCTGGGTAACCTGCATGCACGCAAGGGCAACACGGACCTGGCCCTGCAGACCTATCAACAGGCCGAGCAGATCGACCCGGATTTCGTCCCGGCCATCTTCGCCCAGGCCGCCCTGCTGGAGACCCAGGACAAATTCGCCCAGGCCGTGGAAACCCACCGCCGGGTTCTGGAGAAAAACCAGAACTATGCGCCGGCTTTGAACAACCTGGCCTACCTGTATCTCATGGGGCACGGCGACAAGGCCGAGGCCCTGCCCTTGGCGGCCCGGGCGTTCCGGGCCGAGCCGAACGATCCCGGGATCATGGACACCCTGGGACTGGCCCTGATCGAGAACGACCGGGCCGCAGAGGCCTTGCCTTTGCTGCAGCGGTCCGTAGCCATGCTCCCGAACCACCCCACGGTGCGCTTTCACCTGGCCCTGGCCTTCAAGGCCATGGGCGAGAAGGAAAAGGCCCTGGAGCAGGTGAGCAAGGCCCTGGAAAGCGAACGCTTTCCGGAAATCGAACAAGCTTGCGACCTGCAACGCGATTTGGAAGGCTCAAGCGAGTAACAACCGGAAACACTTCCGGACTGGAGCAACGCCATGAACAGATTCCAACTCACCCTCATTGCCGGCGACCTGGTCCTGGCCTTGTCGGCCCTGTACGCGGCTTTTATCCTGCGCTTCGGAGAAACCCTGGCGCCCGCGATGCACCGGCAGCCCGAACAGATGCTGGCCTTTGCCCTGGCCATGCTTTTTTCCTCGTTCTTCGTGGAAATGTACAACCGCTTGGACATGACCCTGAAAACCCTGCTCATGCGCATCACCTTCAGCCTGGTTTTGTCCTTCTTCCTGCTCTCGGCCCTGTACTACCTGCTGCCGTCCACCATGTACGGCCGGGGCGTGCTTTTTTTGGCCATGTTTGTTTTCGGGGGGCTGCAGATCGTCTGGCATATGTTCCTGCGCCGCATGCACATGTTTCCCGGCCTGGCCAAGCGGGTGCTCATCGTGGGCACCGGCCCATTGGCCAGGCAGATGGGGCTGCTGGTGGACACCCGGAGGCAGCAGTACGTGCTCTCCGGCTATTATGATCTGGAGTGCGAGCCCGTGGACGTGCCCCGCCAGAAAATCGTGCCCAACGGCCATGGATTGTTCGCCGCCGTGAAGCAGCAGCGCGCCCAGAAAGTGGTGGTTTCCCTGTCCCAGCGCCGCGGCGTCTTTCCTTTGCAGGAAATGCTCAGCTGCAAGGTCAGCGGCGTGGAGGTGGTGGACGCGCCCACGTTCTACGAGCAGGTCACGGGCAAGCTGCTCCTGGAAAACATCACCCCCAGCTGGTTCATCTTTTCCAGCGGGTTCCGCTTCAACAGCCTGATCCGCGTGGCCAAGCGCATGCTCGACGTGTTCGCGGCCAGCCTGGGCCTGCTTTTGACCCTGCCCCTGCTGCCCGTGGTGGCCCTGCTCATCAAGCTGGATTCCCCGGGTCCGGTGTTCTTCCGCCAGACCCGCGTGGGCCAGGGCGACAAGGAATTCACCCTGATCAAGTTCCGCTCCATGCGCCAGGACGCGGAAAGCCGAACCGGCGCGGTCTGGGCCGAACAGGACGACCCCCGGATCACCAGGCTGGGCCGGTTTCTGCGCAAGACCCGGATCGACGAAATCCCGCAGCTGTTCAACGTCCTGCAGGGCGACATGAGCCTGGTGGGGCCGCGGCCGGAACGCCCGGAATTCGTGGCCAAGCTCAAGGAGCTGATCCCCTACTATTCCGAACGGCACTACGTGAAGCCCGGCGTGACCGGCTGGGCCCAGGTCTGCTACCCCTACGGCGCCTCCGTGGAGGATGCCATTGAAAAACTGCGCTATGATCTGTATTATGTAAAAAATATGTCCATCCTGTTCGATATCCGGATCATGCTCCGGACCATCGGCGTGATCCTGTTCCGCGAGGGAAGCCGGTAAGAATATACATTATCAAGGAGCCCCCATGAAACGCCTGATCCTGATCGTTTTGTTCTGTCTGTTCCTGCCGCTTTCGGTCCTGGCCGATGATTACATTATTGGCGCCTCGGACGGATTGAGCATTTCCGTCTGGGATGAACCCAAACTGAGCGTTTCCGCCACCGTCCGGCCGGACGGCAAGATCACCATTCCCGGCCTGGGCGATGTGCCGGCCAGCGGGCATACGCCCGGACAGCTGCAAGCAGTACTGGAAGAAAAAATGCAGTCCCTGGTCCGCAACCCCATTGTCACGGTGTCGGTGGACAGGATCACCAACAGCAAGGTTTTTTTCTTCGGAGGCGGTTTGGGACTCGGGGCACAGGATTTGCTGCAACCGACAACGCTGTTGCAAATGCTGAGCAACGCAGGCAACCTGCAAAACGCGGATCTTCGCGCAGCCTATGTGCTCCGCGAAGACGTCAAAATCAGGGAGGATTTTCACCCCCTGATCATTGAAGGCGATGCAAGCCAGGATATCCCGCTCAAAAACAACGATATCATCTTCGTTCCCCCCCTGCGGGAGCCGAACATCTATGTTCTTGGCGCTGTTGAAAATCCCACCTTCATTCCCTACCGAGAGGGGCTGACCGTGCTTGAGGCCATCTTGCAGGCCGGCGGCTTCTCCGCCTATGCCCGGGAAAATCGCACCACAATCATACGCAAGCAGGGCGACGAGGAAGCGACCATCCCGGTCCGCGCCAAGGACCTGCTCCAGGGCGACACCACCCAGAACATCGAACTCCGGCCCGGGGACTACGTCATTGTCCGCGAGGGGCTGTTCTAACCGCCGAGTATACAAAAATCTTTTTCGCACTCGGCCGAGGACGGATGACCGATGACGAAGTAAGGAAAATCAAGAAGTTACATCCGTCTTTCAAACCAGAAACATGGACGCAACTTTTTTTTGCAATGTCCCCTTAATAGTCTTCCTGCTGTCTGTGACTCATCATTCATCACTCATCATTAATCACTCAGCACTCAGCTCTCCCCCGCACCGGAGCATCCATGACCGCCACCGAGTCTCAACTGGACTACAAGAAATACCTGTACCTGGCCTATAAACGGCGTTTTCTGATCATTTTCATCACGATCTTCATCACCTTTCTGGCCATCCTGGTCAGCCTGGTCAAGACCAACAAGTACCAGGCCAGCAGCACGGTCTTCATCGAGGAAAACGTCATGGCCAACCTGATGAAGGGCGTAGCCGTGACCCCGTCCATGGACGCCAAGATCCGGGTGCTGACCACGGCCATGCAGAGCAGGACCATGCTTCTGCAGGTGTTGCGGGAGCTGAACATGGACCTGCAGGCCAGAAACGACAGGGAACTCGAGGAACTCATCGAAGAAGTCCGCAGGTCCATGAACGTCCGGTTGCGGGCCGGCGACGGACTGTTCGTGATCTCCTTCACGCACCAGGAGCCCCGCGAGGCGCGCGACTTCGTGAACACCCTGATCCGTCGGTACATCGAGGAAAACATCTCCGCCGGCCGTGACGACACCTACGACGCCTTCAGGTTTCTGGCCGAACAGATCGAGGTGCACAGGGAGCGGCTGGAAGCCGCGGACGCGGCCGTAATGGAGCTGCGCGTCCAAAAGGGCGACCTGCTGAACAGGGACCCGGGCCAGCTGCTGGAACAGATCGCCATGCTCGAGGATCGGCTCCAGGAGGTCTCCATGCTGCGCTTCGAACTGCTCTCCAGGGCCTCCATGGAAGAATCCCTCACCTTTGACGAACAGGGCAACCCCATGCAGGGCCAGCTGAGCCGGCTGGACGCCCTGGAGCGGCGTCTGGACGAGCTGCTGCTGCGCTACGGCCCGGCCTATCCCGAAGTCGTCCGGATCAAATCCGAGATCGAGCGGCTCGAGCAAAGCATCCGGGAAGCCCCGGAACAACCCGCGGCAACGGGCCCCAGGTCCAGGCAGCGGGGAACAAATGTGTTCAACCTCCAGGCCAGGGAACTGCAGGCCCAGGAAGAGCGTCTGCGCCGTCAGATCGCCTATAACCTTGAACTCCTTGACAACATCCCCCTGGCCCAGGCCGAGTTCGACGAGCTGCAGCACAGGCGGGCCGAGCAGCAAAAAGTCCTGGAACAGCTGATGAACCGCTACGGCCAGGCCGAAGTGTCCCGGCAGATGGAGCTCCAGGACAAGACCACCACGTTCCGTATTGTCGACCCGGCCATCCTGCCCACGGCACCGGTCAGCCCGAACCGCCTGCTGATCACGTTCATGGGCATGTTCCTCGGCCTGGGCGCGGGCCTCGGCCTGACCCTCGGCCTGGATTTTTTGGATCACACCGTGCGCCACATAGACAGCCTGAAGAAGCTGGGCATCCCCGTTCTGGCCGTGGTTCCGGAAATGATCGACCCCGGCCGCGTCCGGAGGGAACGCTCCAGGAACCTGTATCTCTACATCCTGGCCGGTTTTTTCCTCAGTCTGATCGCCGGCGTCGTTTTCCTGGAACTCGTTGACGTGCCCATTCTCTACAATCTCGTGCAGAAACTTTTGGAACGGCCGGAAGTGGACCAGGTTGTCGGGTATTTGAAACAGATTTATTGGACGATATTCTAGTGCATCATTTTGACATTGCAAAGACCTAACCAAGGCATCACCTCGACGGAAGCCGGAGCCGGGAATCCTTAACAATACTGGATCGCGGCTTTTACCGGCATGATTTTAAAGACCTGCGGCCCGGCGTTTCCAACACTGCTGTCAGAAGCGGGTCCGCGACGGTTCGGAAAGGCTGGGCAGCAGCGAAGATGGTGAAGATGGCCTTGGTTGCGGGTATTGTCTCGAAAAAACAATGCGGGAGCGACAATGAGCAGAATTGAAGAGGCCCTGGAGAAGGCCGCCAGGATGCGCAAAATCGAATCCGAGCGCGAAAAACAAAGCAGCCCCGCGGCCGCTGCCGAAACACAGCTGTCCCCTCCGCCGGCCGATGTCTTTGTTCCGCCCAGCGACCCCTTGTCCATCTCCAACCCGACCCTGGTCGCGGCCACCGATCCCCAGTCGCCCATGGCCGAGGAATACCGCAAACTCAAGGAGATGGTCATCAAGCTGACCCGCGGCGACCAGATCAAGAATACGCTGATGATCACCAGCGCCATGATCGGCGAGGGCAAGACAACCACGGCCTTGAACCTGGCCATCAGTTTGGCCCAGGAATACGATCACACCGTGCTGCTCATCGACGCTGACCTGCGCAAACCCTCCATCGGGCGCTACCTGGATCTTGGCCCCAAGCCGGGGTTGACCGAATGCCTGCTGGACAACGCAGCGGTTCCGGACCTGCTGATCAAGACCGGCATCGGCAAGCTGGTCATCCTGCCTGCGGGCCGGGTCGCCTCCAACCGGGGGGAACTTTTCTCCTCGCGCAAAATGCGCGATCTGGTCCAGGAGATGAAGCACCGCTATGCGGACCGGTACATCATCATCGACACCCCGCCCGTGCTGCCCTTTGCCGAAACCAGAACCTTGAGCGGCATTGTCGACTCCGTGGTCATGGTGGTCAAATCCGGCCTGTCCACCCTGGAAAACATCCAGGACGCAACTGAGGCCATGCGCGGGGCGAACATCCTCGGCCTGGTCTACAACCATGCCAGGCCCGATTCCCTGAGCAGCAGCTATTCCTATTATTACAAGGACTACTACGGCTCATACGGGCATGGGAAAAAATAGCGCGGAGCTTTCGTGTACGAAGAGTTCTTCGGCCTGCGCCTCAAGCCTTTTGACCTGCTGCCCAACCCGGACTTTCTCTACCAGAGCAAATCCCACAAACGGGCCATGACCTATCTGGACTACGGCATCAGGGCCCGCTCCGGATTCATCCTGATCACCGGCGAGATCGGTTCGGGCAAGACCACCATCATCCGCGACCTGATCAAACAAAAAATCCCCCGGGTGGTCCTGTCCAAGGTCTTCAACACCAAGGTCAGCTCCGAGCAGCTGATCTCAATGATCAACGACGACTTCGGCCTGCCCGTGCATGGCAAGGACAAGATCGAGCTGTTGCGCGACCTCAACGAGTTTCTTATCCAGCAATTCGCCCAGGGCATGCAGCCCGTACTGATCATCGACGAGGCTCAGAACCTTTCCACGGAACTGCTGGAAGAGGTGCGCATGCTCTCCAATCTGGAGACCGACCAGGCCAAGCTTTTGCAAATCATCCTCGTGGGCCAGCCCGAGCTGAAAAAAATCCTGGCCGCCCCGGACATGCTCCAGCTGCGCCAGCGCATCAACATCAACTGCCATATCCAGCCGTTGACCGAGGAGGAAACCCGGGAATACATCCTGCACCGCCTGGAGAAAGCCGGCAACCGGCAAGCGGCCGAGTTCGTTCCCGAGGCCGTGGCCCTGATCCATTCCCAGAGCCGGGGCGTGCCCAGGCTGATCAACATCATCTGCGACTTTTTCATGCTCTCCATGTTTTCCGCGGAAACCAGGGTCATGAACGGTCCCACTGCCCGGGAAATCGTCGCGGAGCTTGATTTTGAGCAACAATTCTGGGAAACCGAAACCGTCAAATCGGAAAACGAAGACCGGACCGGAGTCAAAAGCGAGCTGCACCGCACAAAGGTCAAGCTCTCCTCCCTGCTGCGGGACATCACCCAGCGCATTGAAATGCTGGAGCGGACCTCGGCCAAGTGCAACGAATCCATGATCCTGGACATGCTCGGCCGCATCAGCGCCCTGGAGCAAACCCTGGGTGGACGAATCCGAAAACCGGAGCCGTCCCGGGATCATCCGGCAAAGGCCTCGCCGGAGCCGCCCGCGGAACCAATGGAGAAGCCGAACCGTTCCCGCGCCGAGAACCACGCGCAGGAACTGATCACCATTCGGGAGGAAAACGGGGAGCGTCGCAAGGGTTTTTTCCGCCGCCTCTTCGGCGGGTGAAAACAATCCTGTCTCACGCCCGCTCAGCCTGTCGGCTTCGCTGGAGGGACAAAGGCACAAAGGTACAGAGGCACAGAGAAAAGCAACTAACTCCCCGCCGGGGGCGAGAGACAAGAAAACCCAGTTTCAAAAGGAGGATCGGCAAATGGCTCATTGCGCGTCTTGGCATACCAGGATCACCCTTGCGCTGATTACCGGGCTGATCTTCCTGTTTTTGGCCATGCCCCCAGCCTTGGCCGTGGCCGCGGAATTCACCATCCGCCCCTCCATGGCCATCAGCGAGGAGTATTCGGACAACGTCAACCAGGAACAGGACAAGCGCTCCGAGTTCACCACCAGGGTCAACCCGGGCCTATCCCTGGACTACAAGGCCCTGCGCTGGGACGCTGCCGTGAACTACGGCTTCGAGTACCTGTACTATGCCCGGGGCAACAAAAAGGAAGGGAACGGGGGGTTCACCAAGGACGACACCCGGCATACGCTGAGTGCCCGCGGCCTGGGCCGGATCGTGCCCAATCTGTTCTTCCTGGAAGTGCAAAACGACTACCGCCGCGTGGACCTCAACCTGGTGCGGGCTTCCCGAGTCCCCGTCGGGGTCGGGGCCGCACCCGCGCTTTCGCCGACTCCAGAGTTCCAGGGCGATGCCCTTGCCCCGGAAGATACCCTGGAACCGGAATATGCCGAGACAACCACCAGGGAAAGCGATTCCTCGGACCGGAACACCTTCACCCTGTCCCCCCATTTCGCCTTCCAACCCACGGCCCGGACCACCCTGCGCACAGGCTACCGTTACATCAACACCTGGTACAGGGAAGACGAGGCCAGCAACAGCCATGTCCATGAAATCTTCGCCAATGCAGGATACCAGCTCACGACCAGCTGGGCACTGAACAGCGGATATTCCGCGACCTGGGACAACCCCGCGGACCATGACGAGGACCGGGAACTGCGTCACAATGCCTTTGTAGGCACGAGCTATGTTTTTTCTCCCGCCACCAGCGTTTTCGGGCAGATCGGCAACACCTGGCGTGACAAAAAGAACGGGCAGAACACCAGCGACCTGTTCTGGAACGCCGGCATCCGGCATGAACTGGGCAGGTACATCGCCACATTCGCGACCACGGTGCGGTATGTGGATGATCCGCTGGAGGACGCCACCAGGAAGGAAACCGTATATGCCGCAACCCTCACCAGGCCCTATGTCCGGGGCACGGCCGCACTCACGGCCTCCCACTCCCGCTTCGACGACCCCAAGGCCACCAAAACAGGCGCCGGCGTCATTCTCAACCACGAGCTGGCCCGAAGCCTCACGGGCAATGCCGGCCTGTCTTTCAGCCGCCGCAAGGAGGACCGCATCTTTCTGGACCAGGACGGCCGGGTGCAAACCGCGCAGGACCAGGTCAAGGAATGGCAGACCCGCCTCGGTTTGAGCTGCCTGCTGGGGGAGGACTTCACCGCCGGCCTGAACTACCTGTACATCCATTCTTCCTCCGACGATTCCTTCTCCGATGACAATTACCGGGAAAACAGGGTCACCCTGGAAGTGAGGAAGATATTCTAGCTCAAATGCCCCAAACCACCCTTTCCATCATCGCGATCCTGGCGGCCCTGGCCGTGCCCCTGGTCCTTCTGGCACGCGGGCAGCGCTCCCTGGACAAGGTCCTGCTTTTGGCCGCACTGGGAAGCAGCGCGTGCCTGGAGCTGTTCGACCTGCTGGCCCTGCTCGACCCGGAAACCATGCCCCGCTGGAAACGTCTGGCCATGTACACCGAAAGCTTGCTGCCCATGACCTGGCTCGGGTTCAGCCTGACCTTCGCCCGCGTGCTGGACCGCAAAAACATCACCTTGCTCCAGGCAATTCTTGTGGGCTTGTCCATTGTCTTTCCCGCGGCAGTGTTCGCCTATTCCTTCGAGGCTTTTTACTTTTCCCCCGACTTTGTCGTTGAACAGCTGCTGTTCCTCTCTTCGCCGGCTTTTGTGTTCTATATCGGCCTGATCCTCTTTCTGGTCATTCCCCTGATCAACCTGGAGGCCACCCTGGCCGCCGCCACCCACGGCAACCGCTGGAAAATCAAACTGACCCTGATCGGCGCCGGGCTGGTCCTGGCCGGCCTGCTTTTCTATTTCAGCCAGGGCCTGCTCTACCGGACCATCAACATGCAGCTGCTCCCTGTGCGCGCCACGGCCCTGCTGGCAGGTTCACTGCTGATCGGCTACTCCCTGCTGCGCCGCAGCGGGGAGGTGCGCATCAGCCTGTCCAGGCAAATGGCCTTCAAGTCCGTGGTCCTCTTGGCCGTGGGACTGTATCTGCTGGGTCTGGGCCTCTTGGGCGAGGGGCTGAAGCACTTCGGCCCGGATTTTCCCCAGGTACTTCTGGCCGTGATCGCCCTGCTCTCCGGAGCCGGTCTGGTGGTGGTGCTGCTCTCCGCCAGCGTGAAACGCAAGATCCAGGTCTTTTTGCACAAGCACTTCTACGAAAACAAATACGACTATCGCCAGGAATGGCAAAAATTCACGCAGCGCCTTTCCCTGGTCAGGAGCATGCAGGAGCTGCAGTCCGCCATCCTCGGAGGTTTCTGCGACACCTTCGGCATGGGCAGGGCGGCCCTTTTTTTGCGCGATTTTGATGACAACGTCTTCAGGTGCCGATCCCATCTGGAAATGTCCCCCTCAGGGGCCGTGTTCCATGACAACGATCCTTTACTCGCCCCTATGCGCGAACAAGGCTGGGTCCTGAACCTGCAACAGGAGCGCCAAACACCCCTGGATGCGGAGCAAGCGGCCTTTCTCCGGGAAAACAAGATCGAGCTGCTGGCGCCGCTGGACATGGGGGGTCGACTGGACGGATTCATCGCCCTGGGCAATCCCATGGACAAGCAGGAACCTTACGGATTCGAGGACTACGATCTGATCAAGGCCATGGCCCGCCAGGTGGCCATGGCCCTGGTGAATTTCCGCCTGGCCGACCAGCTGGCCCAGGCCCGGGAAATGGAAGCTTTGGGCAAGGTCTCGACCTTTGTGGCCCATGACCTGAAAAACCTCGTTTACACCCTGTCCCTGATGCTGGACAATGCCCGGAACTACATGGACAACCCTGAATTCCAGCAGGACATGCTCCAGTCTTTGGCCAACACCGTGAGCCGGATGAACATCCTCATTTCCCGGCTCAAGGCCCTGCCCGGGACCATCACCCTGCACACGCAACTGGTTGATCTGCGCGAACTGGCCGAAGAGGCCGCGCGCCTCGTGAATACCGCGTCCATAACGGCCACGGGCCACGCCGTGACCGTGGAAGCGGACCCGGATGAACTGCACAAGGTCCTGTTGAATCTGCTGCTCAACGCCCTGGAGGCCACGAAAAACAAGGGGCCGGTGGCCGTGACTGTGGCCCGCGACGGCCACGAAGCCCTCATCTGCGTCCAGGACCAAGGCTGCGGCATGGACCAGGAATTCTTACGCGACGATCTGTTCACGCCCTTCAAGACCACCAAGCCCGGCGGCCTGGGCATCGGCCTGTATCAGTGCCGACAGATCATCGCGGCCCACGGTGGCTGCATTGAGGTGCAAAGCGAAAAGGGCCGGGGCACACAATTCACCGTCCGCCTGCCGCTGGGCCAGTCCCGGGGTTGAAAGGCCGATATGCAGGAAGTCAACGATCATGGATGGAACAAGACTTGCTTGACCCGCCATGTCGCCCCGGATGCCGTCCTTGTTTTCCGGATGCGCGCCCGGCGCCCCGCCCCGCGTTCTGGCGACCCTGTCATGCGACCGCTGGCGGAGCCATCACCCTATAACCCTTGGTAGTTCCTGACCATGACATTCCTCGACGCCCTGAAACAATACCGCTTCCATCTGCTGGCGAGCCTGCTCGTGCTTGCCGGTCTCTACTACAACATTATCCCGGACATGGTCCGGCAGTGGGCCGGCGATGACAACTATTCCCACGGGTTTCTCGTGCCCCTGATCTCGGGCTTTTTCATCTACCAGCGCTGGGACCGGCTCAAGGACGCCCGGGTGGAGCCCTCCAGCCTCGGGCTGATCGTGATCATTCTCGGGCTGTGCCAGTTGCTGCTGGGCTGGCTGGGCACGGAATACTTCAACATGCGCATCTCCCTGGTGGTCCTGCTGTGCGGCATGACCCTGTACTGGTTCGGAACCCGGGTGTTTGCGATCATGGCCCTGCCCCTGCTCTACCTGGCCCTAATGGTGCCCATTCCGTACATCATCTACGATGCCGCGGCCTTTCCCTTGAAGCTCTTCGTGACCCACGTTTCCGTGGCCGCCCTGAAAATCATGGGCGTGGTGGTCTGGAACGAGGGCAACATCATCATGTTCACGAACACCGTGCTGGAGGTGGCCGACGCCTGCAGCGGGCTGCGCTCCATCATGTCCCTTTTGGCTTTGGCCGTGGCCTTTGCCTTCCTGACCCAGAAAAGCCACGTCAAGAAGGCGATCATCATTGCCTCGGCCGTGCCCATTGCCGTCTTGACCAATGCCATGCGGGTCATTGTCACCGGTGTGCTGGCCCAGCACTGGGGCGCCCAGGTGGCCGAGGGGTTTTTCCACGACTTTGCGGGCTTTGCCGTGTTTGCCGTGGCCATGGTCCTGCTCCTGGCCCTGGGCGGACTGCTCAGCCTGGTCGGAAAAAGGGGATAGCCGCCCAATTGTCCTGACTTGGCCAAGCGCAACATCAACCGGCAACGTCTTCAATTGAGCTGTCCGGCCAACGAAGAACGATTCCCGAACGGGTCCATCAATTCCATGACCCACTCGCCCCCTGCCCTGCCCTGGCTTTTGGGGATGAACACAAACGGTCTGGAGGAAAAGCGCTCATAAACGTATGCCTCCCCTTCTTGCTCGCCCCGGCCTTGCCGATACATCCGCATCTGGGCCACGCGGGGCGCCTCGGGCGTTGATTCCAGGTCAGCCATGACCAGGTACCCGTTCCCCATCTCCGGATTGCGGATGGATTTCACCGTCACGTTTGCCTCCCAGTCCAGTTCCGGCAGAGCAGTGGGCCGCGGCGGGTCTTTAGGCAGCCGGTACAGCGGATCGCCCACAAAACTTGTCAGCCAGGCCATGTGGATCTGGTTCATGAGCAGGATCTCGCCCACTGGGTAGCCCTGGCGCAGAAAGGGGTACAGTATCCCCTCGTCCCAGAAGCTGCGGTTGTGGATATGCGGGGCCCCGCCCCCGACCCTGGCCGCCCCGGCCGTGACGGTCACGCCCTGCTGCAGGTATTCGTGAAACCGTGAATTCCTCATGTTCCAGCCCTGGCTGGATTGAACATGGGTGGCAATGCCTCCGGGCAGAAACACACTCCCGGAATTGAAAAAACCCTTCCCCGGCGCCAGCCTGAACAGCTCCAGGACGACCCATCCGCGCGGGTGCTGCAGCAAATGTCTGTAGCCCAAGTCCCAGAATGCTTCAGCCTGGGAGCCCGAGGTGATCTCGCCGGTTCGCTCCGGATCCTCAAGGAGGTCGACACCCGGCAGCACGCCCATCGTTGGCCCGGCAAAACTCGAGGCATAGACCGCCCTGTCCACCAGCTCCATGGCCTCCATGGCATTCACACCGTCGATGCGCATGGAAAAATAGAGATGGCGATGCGGGTCAAAGGCCCTCTGGTTTGGGGTGAACCTGGGCGGACCAACCTCTGCCTTGTGCTTGTCCCTTTGGTACAGGCGAGGATGCACGAACGGGTTGATCCCGGGCCCCCACAACGGCCTGGCCAAGGGCGTGCGAAAAAAGGTGTCGCTGAACAGCGGTTCGGCCGGGGACCGCAGCGGGGTGAAGCGCATGGGCTGGACCTGTTCGCGGTGCAGGCTGTCCACATCGTAGTACATGATCTGCAGCCGCTGTCCCAGGTCAATGAAGGAACCGTGGTCGCGCAGCTTGTCGTTGATCCCGCAAGCAATGCCCAAAGGGGCTTGCACCGTCCTGGGCAGGCCGTAGGCGACCACGAAATACAGGATGTGATCCTTGAGCAGGGTGCCGTCGGGCCGGGCATGGGCCGGGTCCTCCAGAAAGGCCTTGACCGGTCCTTCCACGCAGTCCAGGGAGTTCTGGTCGTCTTGCACCCCGTCCGGGCCCGTGGCGCTGAAAAACACATGCTCGAAGTCGTGGTATGCGGCGCTCCACTCGTGCAGAGCGCCCTGGGCGTCCTGGCACTGGGCTTTGGCCGTGAACCGGCCGGCCAGAAAGACCCGGCCATGGGCCCGGACCTGCCAGTCTCCCTGCTTTTGGACCTGCACCTGGCCGGGATACAGACTCTGCCCCCTGTCCACCAGCACAACTTCGGATAGTTCTTCACCTGTTGTCTGCTCCAGCCACACTCGCAGGGTACTGAGATCCCATGGGGTATCCGTGCCGGGCAGGGCCACCTCCACCAGCCGGCTGTCCCGCATGGCGCAGGCGGACTCCGGCAGCGCCGCGCCGGGCGGTTGGTAGACCACCCCGCAGCTGTTGTCGCTGCTTGTTTCCTGCAAGTGGTCGCTATTCAGGGGGCTGTCCATGCCTGCTGCGCCGCAGCTCAGTCCCAGAATGTAGGGCTTTTCCCCGGAAGCCGGGTCCGTGCGCATGCGCACGTAATGTTCGGCCACGGCCAGGGAGTCCTGCCCCGCCTCGATCAACGGGTGCCTGGAACGCCAGTCCGCATTGTACAGAACCAGGACGTGGGAGGGGCAGAGCTGTTCCTGATAATCAGCCGCAGACAATCCCGGTGTACAAAAAAACAGCCCCCCTGCAAAAAACAGCCGGGCGGCCAATGCCCCCCAGCACCTGGACCGCACACTATACCTGGACATGCTCCCTCCTCAACCCACACGACAGCCTTGCTTCTGCAACCATTACGTGACAAAAAACCGGTTCATCCGGCTTGAGAGTACTTTTGAAAAATGAACCGCCCGCTTCGCTAAAGGCACGGGGTACGCCAAGAAAATATTTTTTTACTTCCGCTGGAAAGATGCGGAAGCTAAAAAGTTTTGTCGCCTGACGGCGATGATTCTTCCTCCCGTCAGGGAGGAGGTAATCTTTTGGAAAGCAGCTTTTCCCCTGCTTTTCAAAATGTTTTTCTTTGCGAACCTGGTGCCTTGAGCGACCATCGGGAGTGGACGGTTCACAATGCTTTTGACCACTTTCTTGGCCAAGTACGCTTGAACCGAATGAGCCCAAAAAATCTCTGCCAAATTCTTACCCTATCTGAGTGTTGAAAAAATCCTTTGTCGGCAGTTCGTTCAAAAACCCCAAGTGCAAGGAGCAAGAAAAGTTCAAGGTCGAAGCGTATTTATTGATACGTAAGAGTTTGAACTTTTTGCAGCGACGCAGCAATTGGGAGTTTTTCAACGGACTGCTATGGGCAACCTGGGACCTCTCACGCCATGACCCCTGAAACCAGCATCAAGCGGCTCTTCCTTTTCCTCCTGCTCGCCCACGCCTGCTTCATCATCTACGGCAGCCTGGTGCCTTTCAGGTTCGAACATCTGCCTTTGTCCGAGGCCTGGGCAGGTTTTCTCGCCGTCCTGGCCTCGCCGCCGCGGCTCTATTCCAACACCAATCTGCTGGCCAACGTGCTGATCGGGATACCCGGCCCTTTCCTGTTCCTGGCCGTCTTGCACACCCGAAAAAGCCTGTTGCACACGCTGTTCCTGCTCCCCGCGGCCCTGGCCTACTGCGCGCTGTTGGCCGCCACGGCCGAATTCCTGCAGCTTTATTTCCCCGGCAGGATGACCCTGCTCAGCGACATCGTGGCCCAAACCATGGGCGGGGCCATGGGCATTGCCTGCTGGCTGATGATCGGTCCGTATACCAGGTCCATGCTCCAGACCCTGCTGTTCGAAGGCGGCGGCATGAAGACCGGGACCTTCCTGCTGTGGTGCTACCTGGGGGTGATCCTGCTGCTGCACGCCCTGCCCCTGGACCTGTCGGCGCGCCTGGGAACGCTGTATCGCCAGCTGGAAGACGGCAGGATCATTCTGGTCCCGTTCAGCACCTGGTCCTCCCCGGCGGCGATCATCGCCAATGTGCCCTCGGTCCTGGCCTGGATGCCCGTGGGCTGGTTCCTGGTCAGGGTCAAGGCATGGCCCCTGGCAGCGGCCATGCTGATTGCGGCCCTGGGCGCCGCCACCCTGGAATTCGTGCAGATTTTCGTGCTCAGCCGGACCACGGACGTCACAAACGTTCTTCTCGGGGGGATCGGCGGGCTGACCGGGGGCATCATCGCAACACTCAGCCCGGGCCGGACCGCACCTATGCCAAAGGGCACGCCATGGCGCAACACGATCCTGGGCAGCGCCCTGTTCCTGGCCTGGTTCGGCCTGACAATCCGGGCCTTCTGGTCGCCGTTCACCTTCCAGTTCGACAGGGCCTTTCTTGCCCAGCGGGTCAAGGACATCTCGCTCATCCCGCTGCATGCCTACATTGGGAAACCATACCTGCTCTCAGCCTTCAATATCCTGGAGGTCCTGGTCTGCTTCATCCCTCTGGGCGTGATCTTTTCCAGCATTGTGACCCGGCATTTCCAGGGCCAGGGCGCGCGGGCCGCGACCCTGCTGTTTTTCCTCATTGCCTGCCTGCTGGCCGGCCTGATCGAGTTCGGGCAGGTCTTTCTCCCCCAGCGCTATCCGGATATCACGGACTGGATACTCATGGTCGCCGGGGCCATGCTCGGCCACGCCTTGAGCAACGCGGTCTGGAGGATGCAGGCCAGGCATTAGGGGGAAATGTCCCCAGCCTCGGACGACCCGGTGCTCATCCCTGTTTGATGAGTGCTCGGGGTAGTGAAAAATTACCCAAAACACGACACACGTAAAATGGGTAAAATAAGCGAATTTTACCCAAAACACGTCACACGTAAAATGGGTAGGGGATGTCCGGGGATGGAACACAATTTGCTTTGCTTGTATATTCTGTCCAGGTCGTCCGTTATTTTCGGACAGGCGAAGACTTGCCCCAGCCGCTTGCAGCCCGCCTTGGCGCGGTGCGAACCCTGGGCGTATTGTGAACCATGTCATCAGACAGCCTTGCAAAACGGCTGATCGGAGCACGCAATGCTGACCACGAAGAAATTCATCCTTGTTATCGTCCTGATGCTTTTGGCCATACTGTACATGCACGTGCATGCGGACACGGCCGTGCCCAACAACAAGCCCTTCACCCAGTTCCCCACCGAGCACCAGGGCTGGCGCATGGTCGGCCAGCATGATCTCAGCGACGCGGCCATGGCCGTGCTCAAGCCCACGGACATCTTGAACCACACCTACGCCCGGCCCGGCGAGCGGCCCGTGCACCTGCACATCGGGTTCTACGACGGCGGCAAGGGCACCGGGGTGATCCACTCCCCCAAGCACTGCCTGCCCGGGGGCGGGTGGTTTTTGCACTCCAGCGAACGGATGACCGTGGATTTGGGGCCGGGCAGGGTGAACCTGGTCCAGGCCGTGTACCAGCACGGCCCGACCAGGGAGCTGTTTTTGTACTGGTTCCAGGCCCGGGACAAGAGCCTGAACAACGAATACGCCCTCAAATGGGCCGAGATCACCGGCTCCATCTTCCACGGCCGCAGGGACACGGCCTTTATCCGCATCTCCACCAGCTTTGAGCAAGACATGCAGCAGGCCCTGGACAGGGCCCAGGCCTTTGCGCGGGATTTCTATCCCGTGTTCCGGGAATTCCTGCCTTCCTGACGCACGAACGCCCCGGCACCCATCCCTGTTTGATAAGTACGCGGGGCGGTTCAATGATCTTTTTCATCACTGTGTTGGAAAGAATGGGCAGGCTTTCCAATTCACTCACTTGTAGACGTCGCCACGTGTTGCGATTCTGGCGATGACAATTGTCTTTTCTCGTTTTTGGAAAAGGATACGGTACCTGCCGACGCGGACACGAAAAACGTTCTCTTCTCCCTCTACCGGTTTCAAATGCAGATGTTGTCCGAGCATAAGCCTGTACAGGGCTGCGTCAACAAGGGTCTTGTAGTCTTCCGGCAAGCGTGAGTACTGTTTTGCGGCCTTTCTGGCAAACTTTATCGTATGGCTTTCCATTCGATTGTTTCGCCTTTTTCCCAGTCATCGTTGGCCAGCAGAAGGTCGGATCGCTCCTCGTCGTCCAAGGGGTGGACTTCAACGTCGGTGAATACTTGCCAAAAAATGGCCCGTAACGCATCTTCCGGGAGTTCTTTGAGGAGGTCAATAATGACGTTTTGGGGCAGACATACGGATTGCGCTTGCATACATATACTCCTAGCTTAAGCTTACATCCATCGTTGTTCGGTTCAAGGGATTGTAGGTGATCAGCGGGAACAGGGCAAGAACTGCTAAGCTTCCCAACAATGTCAATAGGCAACATTATTGTTCTGCCCGCAGGGAGCTGTCTTTTCCCCGGCAACCGTCCACCGGGGAACGTCCCCTGTGTCGAGTGAACATAGTGAACAGCCTGCCCGGCACCCATCCCTGTTTGATGAGTGCGCGGGGCGGTTAACACGCTTGCTTCTCTCCCTCTCTCCCTTTTTGCCTCTGCTTTATCTGCCTCTGTGCCTTTGTGCCTCTGCCCCTCTGCCCCTATCTTTACGTGCCTCTGGACCTAAAAAACCCTGACCTGGACCCCATCGGGCAGAATAAATTATAGGATTGCATTCCTAATAAAAGCAGCTTATTTTGGGATCGCAGTCAGATAAAAAAGAGGTCTCAACGTGGACGATATTTTTCAGCTCAGCCAGACCCAGTTGAAGTTCTTGAACAAACCCTATCGCCGAGCCCTGCTGAAGGCCTCCGAGCTATCGACTCGACTGTGCCTTGTTCTCGGGCCGCGAGGGATCGGCAAGACAACTGCCTTGGCCCAGCATCTGGTGGATCATGCCGGCGGAAATCTGCTCAGCCGAGAAATTTTGTATGTCCAGGCCGATCACTTCCTGATCCGGGACAGGCACCTCTACGAGATTGCCGAACGCTTCGAAAATTTGGGAGGGCAGGCGGTCTGTTTCGATGAAATCCACAAATACCCGCGCTGGTCCATGGAACTCAAATCCATGACGGACACGTTTCCCGGGCTGAAGATCCTGGCGTCAGGCAGTTCAGCCATGGAGATCCATCGAACCAGCCACGACCTGAGTCGGCGGGCAGTCCAGCTCAATGTTTTGGGCTTGTCCTTTCGCGAGTACCTGGAACTCTCCCTGGACATCCAGCTGCCGGCATACCTCCTGGAACAGGTACTGTCCGATCATGCCCGCATCAGCCACCAAATCGTGGACCGACTTGCTCCGAACAAGGTGCTGGCCCTATTCAACGAGTATCTGCGGCATGGATACTATCCTTTCTGGTTCGCGGAGCCAAACGAGGACATTTATCGGCAGATCCTGAATCAGAACCTGCTTGCGACGCTGGAAAGCGACCTGGTGGCCGTGCATCCGGCGTTGACAGGCAACAGCATAAAACGCATCGACCGGCTGCTTCGGATTATTTCAAGTTCCGCACCCTTCATTCCTGATCTGAAAAAATTGACCGAGCTAACTGAAATAGGCGACCAGCGCACCCTGAAAACCTATCTCAAGCTCCTGGAGGATTCAGGGCTGGTGCTGTCCCTGCGACGCTCCTCCAAGGGGCTGCGGGCAATGGAAAAACCGGAAAAAATCTACCTGCACAATCCAAACCTCATGCACGCCTTTGCCGCCAACGCGAATCCGGGCACCATCCGGGAAGCCTTTTTCCTGTCAATGCTGGCCGCCGGTCACGAGGTCCTGGCCCCGAACAAAGGGGATTTCTTGGTCAATGACACGTATGTTTTCGAGATCGGCGGACGCAAGAAAACCTTTGAACAAATCAAAGACGCAAAACACTGCTTCTTGGCTCTGGACGACCTTGAGCACGGCTTTGGCACTCGCATCCCGATCTGGCTCTTCGGCTTCCTGTATTGAAAAAATGTCACAACAAGCAAAATCAACCTGTTTCTTGGCGAACTCTCTCCATATTCCGTCATCTGTCGTCCTCCGTCCTTTAATAACGTCACACGAAAAATGGGGAGGCCCAGCCCTATCCAGGCACCCGGGTGACCCCCCCGGAATCAAAATGCCGGTCAAACGTAAATACCCGTTTCAAAATATTTTCCTTTGCGTGCTCGGCGTCTTGAACGACCAAAGGGAGTAGGCGGTTCAAAATTACCCAAATCACGTCACACGCCAAATGGGTAAAAATGGCCTCAACTTCACAGACCGCGTTTGACGCGAAGTGTGAAGTGAGCGGTGGCTTGGCCGTGATCGACTGCTTCGGCATCCTGGATGATGCGAAGATCAGGCGCTATTTCGAGCTGGGCTGCGAGGTCAAGGGCCTGGGCCGGAGCCATGTCAAACGGATCAAGGACAGCGTACGGGAGGGGGGGCATAACTCCGCTTTGCAATTCCTCTGTGCCTATCATTCAAGCCTATGTGCCTATGTGCCTTTGCCCCTTTGTGCCTCTACTTTATCCCCCTCTGTGCCTCTGTCCCTCTGTGCCTATCATTCAAGCCTCTGTGCCTATCTTTACGTGCCTATCCTCTCAACAGGAACATCAAAATCAACAAGGCAAGTCAAAAAACAAGACCTGACCCCGGATGCTTTCACTGTTTGATGAGTGCGCGGGGGCGGTAAAAAATTACCCAAAATACGTCACACGTGAAATGGGTAAAGGGAAATGTCAAAGGTCGAACAACCAAAGGGAGTGGGCGGTTTAAAAATTACCCAAAACACGTCACACGCGAAATGGGTAAAATTCGCGTTTTTTACCCAAAATACGTCACACGTGAAATGGGTAATGTTCAGCGCGAATGGCCGGTATGGGTATTGCCACGCGTAAGGCGGCTGAAGACCCACAGCCCCAATCCTGCCCCTATTGTGTTGAAAACAACATCGGTGACTGATCCGAATCGTCCTGGAACCAGTGATTGAACCCACTCCTGGAACACGCCGAACACCACCGCGATGAGGAAGGCCAGGATAGTCGCCCGCCTTGCTTCCATGTGCGCATTGAGACACCACCGCCAAAGAAAGGCCAGCAGTCCGTAGACCGGGATGTGCAGCAGATTCTGCAAAGTAGGCGGGAGCAAAAGAAATTCAAGTAGATGCTCAGTATCTCCATCCGCGGGAACAGACGCGCCGATCAGGATCACGGCCATGTAAGCCACGGGCACGACCACGCTCAGCCGTCTGGAAACGATCATGTCCGCCAGGAAAACGCGAATTTCGGGCCACCTGAACCGCAGGGATGCTGCATGGCGTTTGTCAATTATTTTCATGGCAAGGGTCTCTCCAAACGCCTAACATCACAGAACGAGTTTGACGCGAAGTGTGAAGTTTGCGGGGGCCAGGGATTACCCAAATCACGACACACGCAAAATGGGTGAGTATTCCGGCGAATCTGACCAGCCAATCCGGGGGATTGTGACCATCGATTCCGATTTTATTTGACCAGTGATT
>OMKS01001158.1_pt1 | contig 24075 bp, 20 predicted proteins | sample 1674721 | NCBI WGS metagenome assembly OMKS01 (sample SAMN06264996, study PRJEB25208) | sediment metagenome | isolation source: hot spring sediment | place: USA: California | collected 2014-09-02
CCTCCCGCTCATTAAGCCCCAATCGCCGATAACTTACACCTTCCATCTCTAACGCCTCCCTTCAATATCCACCATAGGATACCAAAGTGTTGCGCTAGATTCTTGAGCCTAAGTAGTTATTTTTTTCATGAAGAGGTGCCTCCTTAATTTGAAATAATGGCGGAAGTGCATGGGAATCGAACCCACCCAAGACGGTTTTAGCGCCTTGCACTGGATTTGAAGTCCAGGAGGCCCACCAGAGACCTTGGCACTTCCTTGCCGGGAAACCGTAAGTTGTCGTTTAGCTTGAAAAAAGCTGTCTGTCAACAGGCAAAAATGTCTCTTAAGAAATAAAACGTCATCAAGAAGATGAGTAGGAATCTGTTTTGAACAATGAATCATCCAGCAACTGAACCGTTACCTTCTCGCCTTTTTTTATTTTTGTTTCTTTTGCATCCAGAACAATCAGCGCGTTGGCCACGACCATTGATTTCAGAATACCGGAACCCTGCGCTCCTGTCAGAGAGGCAACACAGCTGTTTTTTGTTTTTTTGACAAAAGCGCGCAGAAAATGCTTTACGCCGGCGCTTTTTTCGATTTGTTGTGCGCTGACGGCTTTTATAGTACGGCGAAAAATATTTTTATGTCCCTGTATTTTCAACAGATACGGGCGCACGAATTGTTCAAAGGAAACCATGCTGGATACCGGATTTCCCGGCAGGCCGAATAGAGGTACTCCTTTAATTGACCCGAAAGCTAGAGGCTTTCCCGGTCTCATGGCGACACGCCAGAAACGCATCGTATTTCCCATTTCCTTCATGACATCTTTCACCAGGTCATAATCACCAACGGAAACGCCGCCGGAGGAAATAATGACGTCATGGTGAAGGGCGGAGGTAAACTTTTTTTGTAGTGCCGACTTTCTGTCTTTCGTTATGCTCATGATTGTGGGAATTCCGCCGCAATCAAGAACCTGAGCGGCCAGGGAGTAACTGTTGCTGTTGACAATTTTACCGGGTGGCGGCTCCGTTTTTATGTCCACAAGTTCATTTCCCGTGGCCATGATGGCCACACGCGGCCTGCGATGGACGCGGACGTTTTTTTTGCCCAGGGAGGCAAGCATACCGATATGCGCCGCTGTGAGAGGCGTCCCTTTGGAAATGACAAGTTCGCCTTTGCGCACGTCTTCGCCGGCAAAGCGGATATCCGTGTTCTTTTTTACCGGCGCATGGACAGCAAGGGTTTTTCCCGTTGCGCGCGCGTCTTCCTGACGCACAATTGCATCTGCGCCGTCAGGGATTACCGCTCCGGTCATGATCCGTGAGGCTTCCCCTTTTTTTAGTTTTTTGCGCGGAATTTTACCCGCCGGTATCTCTTCGATAATTTTGAAAAAAAGAGGATTTTTCCCCGTTGCGCCTCTGGTGTCGGCGCAACGCAGCGCGTATCCGTCCATCGCGGAATTGTCGGCGGGGGGGATATTGCGGCCGGCAATTATATTTTCACCTATTACGCATCCTTTGGCATGAAGAATAACTGTTTTTTCCAATTCCAGCTGACGAGAATTCGCCAGAATAATATTCAGGGCTTTTTCCACAGTAATCATTTTATTTCTCCGTGCGAATATGCCCCGTAGCTTATCAAACGCACATCAGTTGTCAACTGATAAGAAATGATTAAATTGTGTTAAAGTCCTGGGAACTTGAACAAAATATACATTTGGGATAAACGTTGTTATTGTCCGCTGATATTTGTAAGCGGTGTGTTTTGGCTGGTATGAATGAGAAAAATTATCAAATATAAGAGTGTAGAAAATAATAAACCGCTTGGTTTTATCCTGAAACAGATTTGCCGGGATGAAGCGAAGACGGAAATTACCGGTATTGGCGGCGCGGCGCGTCCGTTTATTTTGTCGCTTCTTTTTCATCAACTGAGCAGATGCCTGCTCGTGGTATGTTCCGAAGAAAAAGAGGCGCTCTCATATGCCGGTGATCTGTCATTATTTTTGGGAGAAGATTCCGTTCTTTTTTATCCTCCGTATCATTATTTGACCGTTGATATGTTCGGCTTTCAAAGGGCAGAAGAATCAGCAAGGCTCTCCGTGTTGAGCTCGGCGCGCATGAATGAAAAAAAGGTTATTGTCACCTGCGCCACGGCTTTGCCGCAGAAGGTGATGCCCGTTTCAGAGTTTGGTCAATATCTCAGAAAAATCACGTCAGGAGAGATACTGGATACCGGCGCGTTCATCAGCACACTGGCAAACTGTGGTTATAAAAGGGTCAGCCTGGTCGAAGAAAAAGGCGAGTTCAGTATGCGCGGTAATATTATTGACGTGTTTTCCACGGCGGAAAAATTTCCTCTTCGCCTGGAATTGTACGGCGAGCAAATCGAAGCGATCCGGATTTTCGACAGCACTTCTCAGCGTTCCGCCGGTGAAAAAAACAGTATTTTTATTGCGCCGGCAAGCCAGATACTAACCAGCCCGCAAAACATAACACGGGCGACACGCAATATCCGGCGCCGCGCGGGAGAACTTTCATTGTCAAGAACAACGCGCAATCGCCTGGTAGAAATATTACAAAGCGGCATGGCCGGCGATATCAACCCTGTATATCTTTCTCTGTTTTACGAGGAGTTTGGCCAATATGATGGATTGTCGCGGGACAAATTGTCGACTTTTTTCGATTATCTGCCGTCAAACGCGATGTTAATAATCGATGATTTACTGGCCGCCGGCCAGGCGGCGCGAAAAGCGGAAAATTACATTGAACAATTATTGTTGAAGTCCGGCGCCGATGAAAGGTTTTATCCCGAAAAACAGGACTTTTATCCGGGCTGGGAAGACGTCATCAGCAAAATGGAGCCCTTCAACCAGATTTGGTTTGACGGAGTTGGTGGCCGGTTAAGCGGCGGGGGGACGGTAAAAAAGATTAGTTGGGAGGAATATGGAGAAATACCCAATCCGTATTCGCTTGCCTCTGAAATTAAAGATGATGAACGCATGCTGCGGGTGGCAAGCGATATCAAAAAATGGCTTGCCGAGGGCATGCAGGTTTTTTTTGTTTGTCCGACGCCGCATGACTTGTCGCGCATGAGTCACCTCCTTTCATCTTATGACCTGCCAGTGCGTACACTTCCGCGACGGGAATCTGTTATAGAAATTATCAGTCACCAAAATAGAAACGCGGAACTTATCCTGCTCGAGGGAAAGTTATCCGCGAGTTTTGTATTCCCTTTAACGAAGCTGGTTTTTATCAGCGAAGAGGAAATTTTTGTAAGAAAGGCGCCTCGCAGGCGTTCCCGTCCGGCACGGGAAACCTATTTTCTCAAATCGTTCGGTGATTTAAAAGAAGGCGATTATGTTGTGCATACTGATTTCGGCATTGGACTTTACCGCGGGCTAAAAAAAATTAATGTCGGCAAAATTGAAAATGATTTCCTGGTAATTGAATACCTGGACGCGGATAAACTTTATATACCGGTTAATTCGTTTCAGAAAATTCAAAAATATCTCGGTCCCGAAGGATACGCGCCCAAAATTGACAAGATGGGGGGAACTTCCTGGGAGTCTGTAAAAGAAAAAGTAAGAAAGTCGGTGAGGGAGGTTGCCGAAGAACTGGCTTCTATTTACGCTACCCGCGAAGTAATGGAAAGAAAAGCATTTTCACCGACGGATCAGATTTATGACGAATTATGTTCAGATTTTGAGTTTGAAGAAACACCGGATCAGACCAAGGCTATTGAAGATATTAATCAGGATATGGATAATGTAAAGCCGATGGATCGCCTGATTTGCGGCGACGCGGGGTTTGGTAAAACCGAGGTGGCCATACGGGCTTCTTTCCGCGCGGTTATGGACGGCAGGCAGGTGGCGCTTCTGGCGCCGACAACTATTTTGGCCGAGCAGCATTACCAGACTTTTTCTCAAAGATTGAAAAATTTTCCCATCCGCGTCGAAGTGCTCAACCGGTTTAAGACTGCAGCGCGACAAAAAGAAATATTGCGGGACTTAAAAAAACAAAAAGTAGATATTATCATCGGCACGCATCGCCTGCTGCAAAAGGACGTCGAATTCAATCAGCTGGGATTATTGATTATTGATGAGGAACAGCGCTTTGGCGTGGCGCACAAAGAAAGACTAAAGAAAGTCCGGACACTGGTCGATGTACTTGCTCTTTCCGCGACGCCGATTCCGCGCACACTGCATCTTTCTTTGGTGGGCATCCGGGATTTGTCCGTCATTAATACTCCGCCGGAAGAACGCTTGCCTATTAAAACACATGTTTTGGAATTTGATGAGAATGTAATCAAACTAGTCCTGGACAAAGAGTTGGCGAGAGACGGGCAGGTATTTTTTGTGCACGACCGGATAAACTCTATCGGCAAAATAGCCGGTTTACTGGAACGTCTTGTTCCCGGGGCGAAAATCGGCATCGTTCACGGGCAGATGAAAGCATCTGAAATTGAAAAAACAATGTCCGCTTTTGTGCGCCGGGAAATTGATATTTTGGTAAGCACGACCATCGTAAGCTCAGGTTTGGACATTCCCTCGGCCAATACAATAATAATAAACCGGGCCGACAAGCTGGGCCTGGCGCAGCTCTACCAGTTACGGGGGCGCGTCGGGCGTTGCGCCCGGGAGGCTTACGCGTATCTTTTATTGCCGCCGGGGGCGATGCTTTCTGCGGAAGCTCTGAAAAGGCTCAGGGTGGTAAAAGAGTTTTCCGAGCCTGGTTCGGGGTTCCGTATCGCTCGAAATGATTTGGAAATCCGAGGTGGTGGAAACCTGCTGGGTATTTCCCAGTCGGGGTATATCCGCGCGGTGGGATATGAGTTGTACACGGAGCTGATGGAAAAAACTATGCGTGAAATCAAAGGTGAGAAAGCTGTTGAAGAAGAATATATACCGGAAATTAATTTGGGAATATCTGCTTTAATTCCTGAAGCTTATGTTCAGGATGTTTACCAGCGCCTCATCCTTTACAAAAGGATATCCCTGGCGGCTAACGAAGAGGATATTTATCAGATAAGAAATGAGTTACTCGATTGCTATGGCGCCTTGCCCGAAGCCCTGGACAATTTGCTGCGGGTAATAAACATTAGAAATCGCCTGAAAATGCTGGGCGGCGAAAAAATGGGTTATGACGGCAGGCAATTATACATTTTCTTTCGGGCGGAGGCGATTGTGAACCCCCAGAAGATAATCTCGCTTTGTCACGATAAAATCAGCAAATTACGCTTTACGCCGGATTACAAGCTGTTTTTTCCCATTGAGGCCGCAGCCGCGCGGGACATATTGGCGCGGGCGGATTCCCTGTTAAAGATGCTTGCTCAATAACAATAAGCAATATATAGAGAAAATTTATGTTTGAGAAAAAAACAGCAACTATTAAATTCGCCGGGAAAAGGAGGGGAGTATTTTTTAAAAAGTATTTTCTTGTTTTAGCTCTTGCTTCTTTTATTGCCGTTTCCTGCGACAGCTTGGATATTTTTTCCCGGCCTTATGTGGCGACAGTCAACGGCGCGAAAATTTATCTTGATGAATATCAGCTCAGATTAAACCAGCAGGTAGCCATGATGCCCAAGGATCTTTTAAAAGAAGATCCGCGCTATCTGAGCCGTCTTGAAGAGGAAGTATTGGACGCGATGATAACGGAAAAAATAATTTCTCTGCGCGCCGAAGAGCTGAATATCTCCGTGGGAACAAGCGAACTGGATGAAAAAATTAACGAGATAAAAGAGGACTATGGAGAAGATTTTGTCAGCTTGCTGGCTCAGCAAAACATTCGATATGACCAGTGGAAAGAGCAGATAAGAAGAGATATGCTGATACATAAGCTCGTCGAAGCTGAAGTAAATGAAAAAATCAGAGTGTCCAACGATGAAGCTGAGGATTATTATAATGATAACCGGAATAATTACCGTGTGGATGCCCGTGTCAAAGTGGCACAGATAGTCGTCAGAGATTTGGACAGCGCCAAGGAAATATTAGAGCGTCTTCAGGCGGGAGAGGATTTTGCCGAACTGGCCGCCAGTGTTTCCATCGGACCCGAAGCCTCAAGGGGCGGCGATTTGGGTTACATAACCAGGCAGATAATGCCGGAACCGCTCGATGAGGTTATTTTTGCTTTGCCGGAAAATAAGATAAGCCGTGTAGTGCAAAGTCCCTACGGTTTTCATATTTTTAAAGTCCTGGATAAAGAACCTGTCAGGCTCAGAAGGTTTGAGGAAGTGAAGGACGAAATTATTGCCGAAATCCACGCGCGGAAGCAGGAAGTTGCTTTTATCAACTGGCTTAACTCATTGAAACTCAGCGCCGAAATAAAAAAGGAGAACACAGTGCTGAGGAAAAAAGTAAACAGACAACTATAATAAACAGGGGGTAGGTTGTGGAGCTTTGTAAAAAAATATTTTTGGTAGTGATGTGGGGGGCGCTTTTATCTGCCACATCCGGCGCAAATGTTGTGGACAGAATTGTTGCCGTGGTGAACGATGATATCGTGACGCTTGTCGAATTTAACGCTGCTTTCGCGCCTCATCTCCAGAATATCATGAAAGAGTACGAAGGAGAAGACAGGGAAAAAGTTATTGAACACACAAGGAAAGTGTTCATGCAGCGCTACATCGACGGCATATTAATTGAGCAGGAAGCAAAAAAGACAGTTCCACCCATTGTGGTTAAAGATGAAGAGGTTATAACGGTACTGAGAGAGATAGTGGAGAAAAGAAATCTCAGCATGGAAGAGTTTCTCAAAGAACTAGCCAAAGAGGGAAACACACTCGAGATGGCGAAAGAAGAAATCAGGGGCCAGATGCTGCGCATGCGCGTGCTGAACAGAGAAATTAAATCAAAGATACTGGTGACCGAGGAGGAAATTGGCGAGTATTACAATAAGCACCGTGACCAGTATGAAGGAAAAGAAGCGGTACACATCAAAGAAATCATGCTGACCGTTCCTGAACAGGCAGGCAAGGCGGCGCGCGCGAAAATTAAAGAAAACGCCCACAATCTTCTCCGGAGTATTAAAGCCGGGGAGTCCTTTGAGGAAGTGGCGGCAAAGTATTCCCAGGGAGGTGCCGCGAAAGACGGCGGAGATATCGGGTTTGTCGAAAGAGGGATAATTATTCCAGAGCTGGAAGCAGTTGCTTTTGGTCTTTCCGTGGGAGAAGTGAGTAACGTAATTGAATCAGAGAACGGTTTTTACATTATTAAGATTGTGGACAAACGAGGCGCCGGCATCAAATCTCTGGAAATGGTGCGGCAGGAAATCAAGGCAAAAATCGAGAATGAAAAAATGGAAAGAAAATATGAAGAGTGGATTTCTTCAGTCCGGAAAAAGTCGCATATCGACATCAGGCTGAAAGAATAAAACAAACCGAAGATGAACGCAATAAGAATTAAGCACGCGTCTCAGCACAATTTAAAAAAAATCAGCTTAGACATACCCCGCGATAAACTTGTGGTTATTACCGGTGTCAGCGGTTCAGGGAAGTCTTCCCTTGCCTTTGACACGATTTACGCGGAGGGGCAAAGGCGTTATGTGGAATCACTTTCCACCTACGCGCGCCAGTTTATCGGCCAGATGGACAAGCCGGAAGTGGAGTCGATTGAGGGTTTATCTCCGGCGATAGCCATCGAACAGCGCGCGTCAAGCCAGAATCCCCGTTCCACGGTAGGGACAGTCACGGAAATTTACGATTATTTCCGACTGCTGTATGCCGGTATCGGCGCGTGTCATTGTTATAACTGCGGCAGGGAAATTAAATCGCAGACAATTGACTCTATCTTGGAAAATGTTTTGTCCATGCCCGTGGGAACGCATTTCAGCGTCATGGCGCCGATTGCGCGGGGCAAAAAAGGCGAATTTCTAAAAGAGCTGAAAAAACTGCAGAAAGAAGGATTCGCGCGCGTCCGGATTGACCGGGAAATACATGACCTGTCCGAAGACATAGCGTTAAATAAGAAAAAGCGACACGATATAGACCTTATCGTTGACCGGCTGGTATTGAAGGAGAGCGTAAGGAAGAGGCTGCGCGATTCACTGGAAATTGCGATTTTGCGCGGCAATGGACTTGTGCGAGTAGTTACCGCCGCCGGAGAAGAAACGCTTTTTTCTGAAAAATACGCCTGCCCGGATTGTGGCATAAGTATTTCAGAGTTAACACCCAGGATGTTTTCATTTAACAGTCCTTACGGAGCCTGCCCGGATTGCAACGGTCTTGGCTCGCGCATGCGTTTTGCCACAGATTTGATTGTCCCTGACCCCGAGTTGTCTCTGCGCGAAGGAGCTATTGCTCCGTGGGCTTCGCGCAATTCTATTTACTATTACAACATGCTCGACGCGCTGTCACGGCATTTTAAATTTGATATAAACACTCCGTTCAATAAGTTAACAGAAAGAATCCAAAATGTGCTGCTTTACGGTTCGGGAGAAGAAAACATTAAATTTCATTATGACCGTTCCGACAAAAGATATTTTGCTTATCGTCCCTTTGAAGGGGTAATAAGGCAGCTAGAGCGCCGCTGGCGCGAAACTGCTTCGACAACCGTGCGCAACGATCTGGCGCGCTATATAGATTTGAGCGCCTGCGAAACTTGTTTGGGCGCCAGATTGAAAAAGGAAAGCCTTGCCGTTACCGTGGGGGGCAAAAACATCCACGAGCTTTCTCTGATGTCCATCAGGGAATGCTTTGATTTTTTTGACAAACTGAATTTGGGGCCGCAGGAGGAAATTATTGCGGAAAGAATTCTAAAGGAGATTAAAAGCCGCCTCCAGTTTCTGCTCAACGTGGGCATGGACTATTTAAATCTGGCCAGGTCTTCTTCTACTTTGTCCGGCGGCGAAGGTCAGCGTATCCGTCTGGCGACGCAGATCGGTTCCGGATTGATGGGAGTGTTGTATGTTCTGGACGAGCCTACGGTTGGCCTGCATCAACGGGATAATTTACGGCTGATCAAGACATTGAAAAATTTGCGGGATATGGGCAATACCGTACTGGTGGTGGAGCATGACGCGGAAATGATGATGGCTTGCGACCACATTGTGGATATGGGGCCGGGCGCCGGCCTGCAGGGAGGTGAAGTTGTCATTCAGGGTTCGCCGCAGGAAATATTGGCAAGCAGCGAATCCTTAACGGGCAAGTATTTATCTGGCAGGGAATCGATAGCGTTGCCTGCTAAAAGGCGCACACCGGGCAAAAGGTTTATTATTTTGGAAGGCGCCAGTGAAAATAACCTGAAAAATATTAACATAAAAATACCAACAGGTATATTTACCGCGGTAACGGGCGTATCTGGTTCCGGTAAAAGCACCATGATTGTGGAAACTCTTTACAAGGTAGTAGCCCGGCGCCTGAATCAGCATCGCGGGTCGATGGGAAAAATTAAAAAAGTAAGGGACTTGGGTGATATCGAACGGGTTATTCTCATTAATCAGCAGCCTATCGGGCGGACGCCGCGTTCCAATCCCGCGACATATACGGGGGTTTTTTCTTTTATCCGCGATTTATTTACATCTTTGCCTGAATCACGTATGCGTGGCTACAAACCCGGCCGTTTCAGCTTTAACGTGAAAGGCGGACGGTGTGAGTCTTGTGAGGGCAATGGGGTAATCAGAATCGAAATGCACTTTCTTCCCGATGTTTATGTAACGTGCGACGTGTGCAGCGGCAGGAGATTCAACACGGATACTCTGGATATTAAGTATAAAGACAAAAGCATCGCGGATGTTTTGGATATGACGGTAAGCCAGGCGCTGCAGTTTTTTTCCAATATTCCACCAATAAAGGCGCACCTGAAATTACTTTCGGATGTTGGTTTGGGCTATATCCGCCTGGGGCAGTCGGCAACAACCCTCTCCGGCGGCGAAGCGCAAAGAATCAAGCTGGCCAGGGAATTGGGCAAGAAAATGAACAGCAATACCCTTTATATTCTGGATGAGCCGACGATTGGACTGCATTTTGCGGATATTCAGAAATTACTGGATGTTCTTAAACGCCTGGTAGATATGGGTAACACCATGGTGGTAATTGAGCATAACCTGGATGTCATTAAATGCGCTGACTACATAATTGATCTTGGGCCGGAAGGAGGTCCGGGAGGCGGTTACATTGTTGCTGCCGGTACGCCCGAAGAGGTTGCCGGTCACGAAAACTCGGTGACAGGCAAATTCTTAGAAAAAATGTTGTGCATTCCGAAAATATGACCGGTAAGTACCGCGACGGGAACAGTTTAAAAAACAAATATAATCTGCGACTTACCTCCTTTGTTCTTCTAAAACTTGACAATATTGGCCCAAAAGTCCAAAATATTATGAAAAGAGGCTTGTTTGGTAAATTAAGCGGTTTGATTATAATTTACCGGAAAAGCAGGTGATAATATGGAAGCGGTGCAGACAGAGCCTTTGAAGAAAAGGCACTCAATATTGATTGTTGATGATGAAGAATCCATCCTTAACGCATTCAGGCGGATTTTAGCCGAAGAAGATTACGATGTGCATACGGCCAGCAACGGCATGGAGGCGTTGGATAAGTTGCGTAGTGCCGAAAAGCCATTTTCGCTTATTATTTCCGATCAGAGAATGCCGGTGATGAACGGTGTGCAGTTTTTTGCCGCCGCGAAAGAAATATCTCCCGATGCCGTCCGCATACTGCTTACCGGTTACGCGGACACGGACGCGATAATCGACGCCATCAACAAAGGCGGTATTCATCTTTATTTTAACAAACCGTGGCGCGAAGAGGAATTGCTCACACACATCAGGCAATCTCTATACAAATCCGAACTGCTGATGGAAAACAAGCGCCTCATCGAGATGATTAAAAGTCAGAACGAAGAGCTTTTGGATCTGAACAAGACGCTGGAAGAAAAAGTAAAACAGAAAACCAGCGACCTTCTTGCGAAGGCGGAGGAATTAAAGGCCAGTTACGAAAGAGCGCAGATTATCCTGGACGGCACGGTCAAGACAATGTCCAAAATAGTGGAAACGCGCGATCCCTATACTTCCGGTCACGAAGTTATGGTGGCGGTTATTGCCTGCAAGATAGCGCAGGAGATGGGATTGACTTCAGAGCAAATTGAAGCCATTCAAATTTCCGCCACATTGCATGACATCGGAAAAATATCAGTTCCTTCGGAGATTTTGACCAAACCGGGAAAGCTGACCGATCTGGAGATGGAAATAATCAGGACACATTGCCGCGTCGCCTATGACATTCTCAAAACAATCAATTTTCCTTATCCGGTGGCCGATATTGTTTTGCAGCATCACGAGAGAATGGACGGATCCGGTTATCCTCAGGGATTGAAAGGCGGCGCGATAATGCTGGAGGCTCGCATAATCGCCACCGCCGATGTCATTGAGGCTATGGCTTCTCACCGGCCTTACCGCCCGGCGCAGGGTGTGGACATCGCCCTGGAGGAAATTGTCAAATACAAGGGAAAGCTCTACGACAGCGATGTTGTTGATGCCTGCGTGAGGATATACGAGGCCGAGGGTGAAAACGCTTTTCTGCAGGAAGAAAATTCCATATCCGTGGACAGACATCCTTTCCCCGCCAACACGTAGAAAGACAATTGTAAAACAGCGATATTTTGTTTTGTAAATTATTTACGTTCGCCGAAAATCGCGCGTCCCACGCGTATAATTGTTGCCCCTTCTTCGATGGCCACCTCAAAATCATCCGTCATTCCCATGGAAAGCTCATCCATCCGGACACCCGGAATCTGCGCGTCAGAAATTTGACGGCTGAGCTTTTTCAATTCCCGGAAATGCGGCCGGGAATCTTCGGGGATTTCACAGTAGGGAGGCATGGTCATTAATCCGCGCACGGAGATGTTTTCCAGAGCGGCTGTTTTTTTTACAAGCTCTATCGCTTCCGGGGCGGGAACGCCGCTTTTTGTCTGTTCGCCGCTGACATTTACTTCGATGAGCGCATTTATTTTATATCCGGCCAGGCGCGCTCTTTTGTCCAGTTCCAGCGCCAGCTCGACGCGGTCCACCGACTGAACGCAGTCAAATAAATGAACGACATATTTCGCCTTGTTGGTCTGCAGATGTCCGATCATGTGCCACTGGATATTTTTCCCCAACAGCGCGATTTTTTCTTTTGCTTCCTGCACATAATTTTCCCCGAAAAGGGTAATGCCCGCGTCGACGGCTTCTTTTATGCGTTCGGGCGCGACGGTTTTGGTTGCCGCCATAAGCTTTACTGTGTGCGGGTCGCGTCCGCAGCGAGCCGCAGCCACACCTATGCGGTGTTTTATTTCATTGATGTTCGCGGTGATGCTCTTATTCATTTCGGGTTTACCTGAAACGTATCACGCCGAGTTTTTTAAGTTCTTCCAGAACTTCGCAAAGCGGCAGGCCGATAACGTTGGTGTACGAGCCGCGCAGCGCCTTGATGAAAGAAGCGCCTTTTTCCTGAGCGGCGTAGCCGCCTGCTTTATCGTAAGGTTCTTTGGTAGATATATACCATTTCATTTCATCTGGGGAAATATTTTTGAACCGTACCGTTGATTGGATTACGCGTGTTTTGCTGACCCGGGAGTTACGGCGCGCTATGACAAAACAAGTATAGACTTTATGCGTGCGGCCATTGAGTTTCTGCAGCATCTTTTTTGCCTGTGTTTTATTTTCCGGTTTTCCCAGAATTTGCCCGTCGACGACCACAATCGTATCCGCGCCCAGCACCCAGGCATCAGGATATTTTTCGGCGACAAGGCCGGCTTTGTTTCGGGCAAGCCTCACGACATGCTGGCGGAGAGTTTCGCCTTCAAGGTAATCCTCATCTATATGGGCGGGAACGGTTTTAAATTTTAAGCCGAGCGAGCGCAGCAATTCCCTGCGCCTTGGCGAGGAAGAGGCCAGAATAACAGTTTGTTTTAAGATGATATCCATTTAAAATCTTTCCGGTTATGTGTTTAAAAAGGTTTTTATCACAGATTACTTTTTTGCTGTCAATGACAAATTGTGTTTGCGCAAAGATAAATTTAACGTTATTATTTAACCGGGGTGTCCGATGAAAAAAACATTTACGGTTTTCCTGGTTATCGCTTTTGTGACGATTGCTTTCGGCGCGGCGCATGCGGAAGAAAGAATTGTGCAGTTAACCATACCCGGTTGCGGGGCATGAGGAGCGGCAAACAGGATAGGTTCTATCCTGAAAAAAGTAAAAGGCGTAAACAAGTATCAATTTAAGGGAAACGAACAGGTAGTTATTAATTTTGATGATGAAATTGTCACCATTGAAAAGATTATTAGGGAACTCGGCAAGGGCGGATATAAAGTAAGAGGCAAGCCCCTGTATTTGAAATAATCCTACAGGTACTTCTTCATCTTTTTTCTTTCCAGTTTTTCCACGACATTTCTGATGTCCTGCGAGCGCCCTTTTTTACAAATAAGCAGGGCGTCTTTTGTGTCGACAACAATTAAATCTTTCACGCCTACAAGCGCGGTCAGCTTGTGCGGGCTGTAGACAAAGGAATTACTGGTGTCTTCGAAAATTACCTGGCTGTCGGTAGTTGAAGCGTTGCCTTTATCATCTTTTAAAGCAAGATCGCATACCGCGTCCCAGCTGCCCACGTCGCTCCAGCCGAAATCCGCCGGCAGAACGAACACGTTTTGGGCTTTTTCCATGACGCCGTAGTCGATGGAAACGGAAGGAAGATTTTTATAAACGGCGGCCACAGTGCGCGCCTCCCGTGTGCTTCCGAAGGAATTTTCAATTTCAGTCAAACCCTTATGCAACTCGGGCAGAAATTTTTCTATCTGATCCAGAATTACAGATGCCTTCCAGACAAACATGCCGCTGTTCCAGTAAAAATTGCCGCTTTGCACGAAAGACTGAGCCAGCGCTGTATCCGGTTTTTCGCGTATGGAAAGAACACGGAAAATTTCCCGTCCGGATACCGCAGGAAGCGCTTCTCCCTTTTCAATGTAACCAAAACCGGTTTGCGGGCTGTCGGGTTTTATGCCGATGGTAATAAGCGCTTCGGGTTGTTGTGTTGCCTGAATCGCGGCGGATAATACTTTTTGATATTCTTCAGGGTTGCCGATGGCGTGGTCAGCCGGCAGTAGAACCATAACGCCGTCACCGTATTTTTTGATGATGTGCAGCGCTGCCAGCCCGATGCAGGCCGCCGTGTTTTTCCCCTGCGGCTCGATAATTATATTTTCGGCAGGAACCTCCGGCAGTTGCCGGGCAAGCTCGCGCGCGTGCTTTTTACCCGTGACAATCAAAACATTTTTTGGTCCTACGATTGGCTTGACGCGGTCAAACGTTTGCTGAATAAGAGTTTTGTCTCCCGTGATATCCAGCAGGTGCTTGGGTTTTTTTTCTCTGCTGCGCGGCCAGAATCTGGTTCCCCTGCCGCCGGCCATGATTACAGCGTGCATATTTCGTCCTTTTTAAGAAAATGAGGTTTAATCATTTATTTGCGATGTTTTGTGCGATTTTGTCGTGTATTAAACGGGAAGCCATTTTATTGCCGGCAACGCCGACAAACACGGAAACAGACGTTAGGTCTTTGCCCATGTACTGCACAATAATTCTTATTTTTTCATCCTGAATAACGCCGTTTATCGTTCCCGTGGAAATTGTACGTTTTTTTTGGACATTTATTGCATTCAGGTCGGTCACGGTTTTTTCACAGCTTTTCCAGACCGAATCTATATCAGCACTGTATTCGCTGATGAGGTTGCCGTCTTCGTAAAGAAATTTACCGGAGCTGACGGATGCGATTTTCCCCCGCACGTTTATCGCCGCGCTGCAGCCCGCCAGGAATAATGATGTTAATACCAGAGCAAACAAAATTTTTTTCGTCATGTCATTATCCTGCGTCTTAATATTAAATTTCATATTTTATCGCATGCCGCGTCTCGATGCCAACTTACAGGCGTGATAGCACAAAAAACAGGGAAGAGGCAAGAGACCAGATGAGAATCCCAGCCGTTGTCAATATGCAGGTGTACGCCAGAAGTTTCTGCCGTGCTGTTTCCATCTTTCTTTCATTGTACCCCAAAAGCAGCGCCAGTCCGGCGCCGGCTAGTACCCCGCCGCCATGCGCCCAGTTGTTTATGCCCGGGACGATAAATCCGAAAATAAGGATAAAGACAATCCAGCCCAGCGCCTGTTTATATATTGCCTGTCCGAATTCTCCGCCACGGCTTTTTCCGAAGTAAACAATTGAGCCGATCAGGCCGCAGATACTGGCGGAAGCGCCGATAGTAAATTGCACCCCAAAAAGCAGAGAAACGGCAAAACCCGCGGCTCCGGTAAGTATATAGATAATGAAAAAACGATGGAAACCGAACGCATGCAGGACAAACGGCCCCAACTGATACAAAGCCATCATGTTAAATCCCAGATGCAAGATTCCTCCGTGGAGGAAAGAGGCGGAAATCAGACTCCAGTAACGGCCGATTTCGAATACCGGATACGTGCCTGTTGCTCCCAAAAGCAAAAGGCTCTGGCCGGAGGGCGACAAAAATGAAAAAAAACCGCCACCGGAAAATATTCCCTGCGGGTTTAACACAAGGGAGACAATGTAAAAGGCGATGTTGACATAAATAATGGTAAGTATCGGGTTAAAAACAAAGATTTTCCTGATAGTTCCAAACATGTTATGCAAACCGGGACGTGACAGCCCGCAATAGGGGCAGGAAGGTTCATCAGAGCTGATCAGTTTGCGGCAGTTCGGGCAGAGAATGGATTTTTTTTCTGAAGGCATTATATTGATTCCAGATTGATTGATTTTCCCGGCTAAATAGCAGCATTGGCAATTCTTGTAAAGAAAAATAGCATGTTTTATTGGCTGTTTTTAAATTGGTGTGTTAATTTGTGCCGTCGGGAGAATTATTTTTGCGGATTGAACAGCATATCGAAGTGAAAATTGATTCCGTCGCCTTCGGCGGCGAGGGAGTGGGACGGGTGGATAATTTGGTCGTTTTCGTTCCTTTTTCCGCGCCGGGCGATGAACTCGAAATTGAAATCACTCAGCGCAAAAAGAAATTCGCGCGGGGTAAAATTATAAAAATTGTTGAGCCATCTGAAGCGCGGGAGACTCCTCTTTGCCGCTACTATGGGCAATGCGGCGGCTGTTGTTATCAACACATAAAGTACGAAAGCCAGCTTGTCCTGAAGAAAAAGCAGGTAATTGACGCTTTTGAAAAAATCGGTGGAATTGCCGCGCCGCCCGTGGGCGATATAGTTGCCTCGCCGAAAATGTATCATTACCGCGGCAAAGCGCAGTTGCATGCCGCCAGAGTCGGAGGCGGTGTGAAGATTGGTTTTATGGATGTATCCGGGGGAAGAATTGTGGATATCGGGCGCTGTGAAATTGTCGAGGAGTCGATAAACGGAAAAATTGTTGATTTGCGCACGGATGAATTGCTGCTGGCATGCCCCGAAGGTGAATACACAATCTGGTCCGGCGAACCATTTCACCCGGCAGGCGGCAAGGAACGCGTATCGCGCCTGGTTAAGTCGAAAGAATTTCTTGCGCCCTATGAAGGCTTCTTCCAGGCCAATCTTTTTTTGATAGAGACTCTGGTGGACGAAGTTTGCCGCGCGGCGGAAAAGGGAAAAATTAATACGTTGATTGACGCTTATTGCGGCTGCGGTCTCTTTTCCGTTTTTTTGGCTCGCTGCGCGGACAAAATTATCGGTATGGAAAGAGACGCGGCATCGGTAAAATGCGCGCGGATAAACGCGGAAAACGCCCAGGCGAAAAACGTGGAATTTACATGCGGCAGAGTCGAAAAAATATTGTCTGAAAAAAATCATGTGGCGGAAAAAATCGACATGATTGTACTTGACCCGCCGCGCGCCGGTTGCGGCCGGGATGTCATGGCGGGCATTTTGGAATTAGGGCCGGAAATGGTGGTTTATATATCCTGCAATCCCGCTACAGCGGCGCGGGACGTCAAATGCCTCCACGAGGGGGGATATGAACTGCTCAGCCTCTTACCGTTGGATATGTTTCCTCAAACTCAACACATTGAAATTATAGCGGTATTGGCGCAAAAACAGGCATGAAAAAAGCGGAGGCACGCTCTTTTGAGTCTGCCCCTCCGGCGGGTGTTTCTGGTCTTGGCAAAACAGGGCAATATGGTAAAATATCTCAAGTTACCGGTTATTTATGGCAGCGATCAAAATATTTTTGTAGATTTCAGCGGGAAATATTGCTATTTAGTCATTCGAATCAAGAATTTAAATACAGTTTGGAGGGGAAAATGCCGTCGAAAAGTAAGATCGTGAGACTTGAACAACTTCGAATATTTGAAAAAAAACTGGATTTGCGGCTGCAGCAACTGGCGGAAAAGGGAATTAGCGAGGAAAGCGCCCAGAAAGATTCACTTGTTAAAAATCTAAAAGCGCGAATCAGACAAACAAGAGCCAGAATCGCCTCATTTGAAAAACGCGTAAAGAAAGAGGAAGAATTGACGCAGGCCAAAGAGCAGAAGCTCATGGACGGGCCCAAGAAGAAGGAGAAGAAACCCAAAGCTCAACCGAAAGAAGCGGCCAAGGCTAAACCTTCCAAGCCCGCACCGGAGCCGAAACCGGTAGCGGCAGAAGCGGCGGCGCCCAAGCCTGTAGAAAAACCAAAACCTGTTGAGCCTGACAAACCTGTGGAAATTCCCAAACTGGCGGAAGAACCTAAACCTGTAGAAGAACCTGAGATTGCGGAAGCACCGAAGCCTGTTGAGGCGCCAGCAGAGCCTGTAGAGATAACCAAACCGGCAGAAGTTCCCAAGCCGCCTGAGCCGGAAATCGAAGAAAAACCTGTACCGGCTGAAGTTTCCAAACCTGTGGAAGAGCCGAAGGCGGAAGAAAAAGCTCCTGAACCGGCGGAAGAACCGAAAATTCCCGAAGCCAAAGAAGAGGCGAAAGAAAAACCCGCCAAAGAAGCCTCCGAGGAGAAGAAAGAACCAAAGGCGACTAAAGCCAAGGCTCCGGTAAAAGCGAAAAAGGAGACTAAAGCGAAGACCACGGCAAAGTCCAAAGCCGCGCCAAAGGCGAAAAAAGAAACAAAAGAAAAACCTGCTAAAGCCAAGTCCCCGGCGAAAGCCAAGAAAGAGACAAAGCCCAAGACCGCGGCAAAGCCGAAAACCGCGGTCAAAGCAAAAGCCGCCCCAAAAAAGAAGACGGCAGCGAAGACAAAGACAAAATAAAATTTGGGCAAACAAAAAGGGCAAACTTTTTAAGTTTGCCCTTTTTTATTCTGGCGTCCCCACGGGGAGTCGAACCCCGGTTACAGGCGTGAAAGGCCCGTGTCCTAGGCCTCTAGACGATGGGGACTAAAATTAAGCTATGCTCATCCAAAGAGGTGCGCGCCTTATATATTGTTCAAACTGGAATGTCAAGCAATCCCTCAATAAAATTATAAATAGTGCTTTGCGGCGATAAAACGTATAAAATAACTCTGATTAGTGATTGAAAAAATGCTGACTAAAGAAACAGTTATTCAGGTTCTGGAAGAAATTGCCGTTCTTTTGGAATTGACCGGAGAAAATCCGTTTAAATCCCGCGCCTACCAGAATGCCGCCCGCAATCTGGAAAAAATAGATACTGATTTTAACGAGTTGGTAAAGCAAAACAAACTTGCCGAAATTGAGGGCATCGGCGAGGCCATCAGCAAAAAATTAAGCGAGTTGATTCAAACGGGAAAGCTCGAATACTACGAAAAGCTCAAGGCCTCTGTCCCGCCCGGCCATTTGGAGATGCTGAAAATTTCCGGTTTGGGGCCCAAAAAAATTCACGCTCTGTATGAGCAACTGGGCATAATGGATGTGGGCGAACTAGAATATGCCTGTCTGGAAAACCGCCTTGTCGATCTGAAAGGCTTCGGGAAAAAAACGCAGGATAATATTCTGGCCGGTATCGCCAAGCTAAAAGTTTATAAGGAAAGAAGATTATATGCCGAAGTCGCCGCCGAAGCGCAGGTTCTGCTGGATTATCTAAAAAAAGAAAAAAATATTTTGTCCATCAGTATTGCCGGCTCGCTGCGCCGTGGCAATGAAACAATCAAAGACATCGATATTCTGGCCGCCTGCCTAAAGCCCGAAAAATTGGCGCAACATTTTACTTCTTATAAGCAGGTAGATTCTGTAACTGCCAGCGGCGAAACAAAAGTCAGCGTGATTTTAAAATCAGGTATCAATGCCGATTTGCGCATCGTGACGCCCGCCGAGTATCCCTACGCTCTGCATCATTTTACCGGATCCAAAGAACATAATACCGCGATGCGCGGCCGCGCCAAAGATATGGGGCTCAAGATGAATGAATACGGGCTTTTCCGCGGAGAAAAAAATATCAAATGCAAAAACGAAGAAGAGCTTTTTACCGCGCTGAAATTACAGTTTATTGAGCCGGAGCTGCGCGAGAACATGGGGGAAATTCGGGCCGCGGAAAAAAATGAACTGCCGAAGCTGGTGGAAGAAAAAGACGTGCGGGGAATTTTTCACGTGCATACCAACTTTAGCGATGGCGGCGAGTCTCTCGAGAGTATGGCGCAGGCGGCAAAAAAAATGGGTCTCGCTTACATCGGTATTTCCGATCACAGCCGTTCTGCCGCTTACGCCGGCGGTATAAAAGAAGATGATATTAAAAGACAGCACGAACTCATCGACAAACTCAACGAAAAATTAAAACCGTTTCATATTTTCAAAGGAATCGAATCCGATATTTTGCCCGACGGCGCTCTGGATTATGACGAAAAAACACTGGCGCGCTTTGATTTTGTCATCGCCGCCGTTCATTCCAACTTTAATATGCCCGTGCGAGAAATGACCGCGCGCATCAAAAAAGCTTTGCAAAATGAATATACCACGATGCTGGCGCATCCCACCGGACGGCTGCTTTTGTCGCGAGAGCCGTATGCCGTGAACATGGAGGAAATAATTGAAACCGCGGCAAAATTCGGCAAGGCTATTGAACTAAACGCCAACGCGCATAGATTGGATTTGGATTGGCGGCATTGCATTTACGCCAAACGCAAAGGCGTGAAAATTTCGATAAATCCCGATGCTCATCAAATTGCCGGCTTGCATGATGTTAGTTTTGGTATTAAAATCGCGCGCAAAGGGTGGCTTTCCAAAGAGGATTGCTTGAATTGTATGGAACTGGAAGAGATAAAGGAATATTTAAATAAAAAAAATAGTTACATCCGTCATTGCGCGAAGCGTAGCAACGAAGCAATCTAATAGTAATGACGAGGTATGAAGATTGCCACGTTCACTATCGTGAACCCGCAATGATAATTCTAATTTAGGAGTCTCATTATGAACATCAGGGATTTCAGAAAACCGGAAAATAATATTTACGAGATATTTTTAAACCGCTGGTCGCCGCGCGCCATGTCCGGCGAAGAAATTGAAGAAAAAATATTATTTCAGCTATTTGAAGCGGCCAAGTGGGCGCCTTCTTCCAATAATAATCAGCCCTGGCGCTTTATTTACGCCCGGCGCAATACCAAGCATTGGAAAACCTTTTTTAATCTCTTGGCAGAAGGCAATCAAGTTTGGGCGCATAACGCCGCCGCGCTGATTGTTGTCATATCAAAAACCACATTCGATAACGGTAAGCACGCCCGAACGCATTCTTTCGATGCGGGCGCGGCGTGGGAAAATTTTGCCCTGCAGGGTTCAATGATGAGATTGGTTGTACACGGCATGCAGGGGTTTGACTACGATAAGGCAAAAGAAATTTTGCGCATTCCCGAGGGCTTCCAGGTGGAAGCGATGATTGCCGTGGGAAAGCCGGGTAGGAAAGAGGACTTGCCGGATTATCAGCAGGAGCGGGAATTTCCTTCATCAAGAAAAAGTATCGGCCAAATCGTCATGGAAGGCGCATTTAAAGAATAACAAAATTTAGCCTTTAGTCTTAAGCCTTAAACCTAAATTAATTTGACCCGGCGCAGTTTTCAGTGTAGGCAGGTACTGATCCGGAGAAATATGGGCTGTTGAGTTTGCGCTTCTCGTCATTTTTCGGGGTCAACCCCACAGTCAAAGGAGGCAACCAATGAACTCAACCGAAGGAACAAAAATAACCGATGTAAAAGTCAACAAAGAAAACCTTTACAAAGAAGAAACTTTTACCGATATGACTTTCGCCACCATTCGGAGCCTTACCCCAGTGAAAGTTGACGGCTCCGCAGATGAAAACAGAGAGCGCATCTTTACCGGAATGACCCAGCTCATGTCGCCTAATGGTCCTATTCCCGTTCAATGTGTTATTGAAGGAGCGAAAACGCTGGATGAAGCTATGGACAAACTGCCCGCGGCTATCGATAAAAGAGTTCAGGCCATGATAGAAGAGGCCAAGGAAATGCAGCGCCAGGAAGCATCACGTATTGTTGTCCCTGGCCAGGAATAATAATACTACTGCCATGGAGGGAATATCGAAATAAACACACAAGTTCCGTTTCCGAAAAAGATAGAACAATGGCCGAGCGTTGTGTTGATTGCGTCGTATGTTCGCGCGCCCGCAGAAAACAGCGAGGGTTTGCTTTTTGGTTTGTCAAAACCATCGAAGGCGGAATTTGTCCCTACTGCGCGGCGTATGAAAGGGTTTACAGCAAAAAAGCCCACGAAGCCTGATACCTTAGCCCTATTCACCGCTCACTTTTCTTTTTTTAGCAAATTATTACTTGAAATCAGGGGAGATCTAAGTATATTTTAACGCATGATTACAGACACAATACAAGAATGGCACAGGCTGGTTAAAGAAAAAGACGCGGCGGGATTGGACAAGATTCTCTCGGAGAATGTTGTTTTTCATTCTCCCGTGGTGCACACCCCTCAGGCGGGAAAGCCGATCACAAAACTATATCTTACCGCGGCGCTGCACGTGCTCAATAACGACACCTTCAAATACCTGCGCGAAGTTATCTCCGGTCAAAACGCCGTTTTGGAATTTCAGACGGTGATTGACGGCATTTCCATCAACGGCGTGGACATGATAACCTGGGGCGAAGACGGCAGAATCACCGATTTTAAGGTAATGATTCGTCCGCTCAAGGCCATCAACCTTGTCCACAAAATGATGGGCGAGATGCTCGAAAAAAATAAGAAATAAATTAGACCAACTCATATCAAAAGGGGGACTTATGAAAAAAGCAAACTTGCCCCCGCATTTTCTTGACTTTACCAATATCCCCATTGCATTTCTGAATCATTTTTTTTCAAGTTACCCATGACGTGAATTGGACATCTCAACATTCCCCTTGCTTTTTTTTACTCTAAAAAACATACTGTAGTCCTCTTAGAAGGAGAAACGATATGGGCGCTGCTAAAGATATTATTGAGCTTTTTACGCAACTCAATAGCATTATGCAAAAAATACAGGCATCGATGCTGTCGGTGCACGAAGAAAACGCGGCAATGGCGTCTGAAATATCTGAGTTGAAAAACAAGATGCTTCAACTCGAAAAAAAGTATTCCGCGCTTGAGGAAAAGCTCGTTGTGTCGCAGGAGAAATCTTCCGCTGAAATACCGTGGGAGAAAACCGAATTTATTGATGAGGTGAAGCCTGTACCTCCGGAGAAATCTTCTGCTGAAAAAGTGCAGGTTAAGCCCGAACTTGTTAATGAGGCAGGGTCCGCGTCTCAGGAAACAATTTCATCGGATAAATTGCAGAATATATACAAATTTATTGAGGAAAAGCTCGTTGTGTCGCAGGAAAAGCCTTCTGCTGAAATACTGCGGGAGAAAACCGAATTTGTTGATGAGGCGAAGCCTGTACCTCCGGAGAAACCTTCTACTGAAAAAGTGCAGGTTAAGCCCGAAATTGTTGATGAGAAAAAGCCCGCGACACAGGAAGTACCCCCTGTTGAAAAGCTGGAGGATAAAGAAAAAGTTACTGAGAAAAAGAAGCCTGCGCCTGAAGAAACAACTCTTCCTGCCCAATTGCGGGATAAATATGAATTTGTTAAACAATTTGGCATTTATAAATCTAAAAAATCCGGAAATTATTTTTGCGCGTCCTGCTTAATGAAAAATATTGAATCGCCATTAACGGAAGGGTTATCCGGGTGGCAATGTGAGTTGAAAGTTTGTGGACAGTTTTTTATCAAGCCCGGATATAAGACAACAAAACGTAAACGCCGCAAGCCTGTTCAATGGTAAAAAAGCAGGGTATGGTTTTCTTTGCATCTTCTCCGGGCTGCGGTAATTTTTTTGAGGTGTATAAATATGGAAGAACTGATTGTCAAAACCGCTGAACTTATTATTGAAAGCAAACACGCCGTGGCGCTCACCGGCGCGGGCATGTCCACCGAATCGGGCATTGCCGACTTCCGCGGCCCCAACGGCATCTGGACAAAAAATCCTAAAGCCGAACAGCAAGCCTATGAGAGTTATTTCAGGTTTCAGAAAGACCCCAAGCAATACTGGATAGAGCGCATGACCGGCACAAGCTGGATTCATGAGCTGACCAAAGCACAGCCCAACCCCGGTCATTTTGCCCTGGCCGAAATGGAAAAGATGAATTTCCTGAAATGCGTTATCACCCAGAATATCGACAATCTCCATCAAAAGGGGGGCAGTAAGCGTGTATTGGATTATCACGGCAATGTTTCTCTGCTGAGATGTTTTTCCTGCGATACACGATATGACCCTGCAGAATACGAGCTGGAAAAACTGCTGGCGCAGGACCTCCTGCCGCCTTACTGTAAAAGATGCAACGGCGTTATGAAATCCGACATTGTCCATTTTCATGAGGCCATTCCCGCGGATGTTTCCACCGAAAGCCAGGCGCAGGTGGGCAAATGCGACGTAATGCTCATTTGCGGTACTTCGGCGGTAGTTTATCCCTTTGCCATGCTGCCGCGCATTGCCAAACAATATCCATCAAAGCAGAAAACAATCATTGTGGAAATCAACGCCGAGCCCACACCGCTCACGCAGGAAGGAATATCCGACTACATCATTCAGGGCAAAACCGGCACACTCCTGCCGAAGATTGTGGAAGAGGTGAAGAAGAGAAGCTAGAAGTCAAAATTAGAGACGAAAAACAAAGGAACAAAAACCAGAAAGAAGAGCATGGATTTATGAAAGATGTATATCAGCGCCTGGCTGAATTTTTAGACACGATGCCCCA
>OMKS01001160.1_pt1 | contig 24064 bp, 22 predicted proteins | sample 1674721 | NCBI WGS metagenome assembly OMKS01 (sample SAMN06264996, study PRJEB25208) | sediment metagenome | isolation source: hot spring sediment | place: USA: California | collected 2014-09-02
CGCCACCAGCAACTCATCAACTGCCCCTACCAGTTCTTTGCGGCCCAGTGTCTGAAGCTCCAGCCGCCGGAAGAGATCTCGGAGCTATTGAGCAAGGCCGATTATGGCGAACGCGTGCACGCCTGCCTGGAGGCCTTCCACGGCGGCCGCGCCGGGCTGCCCGGCCCCTTCGGTCGCCCGCTCAACCCGGCCAACCGCGCCGAGGCCGTGGCCCTGCTCGACGAGATCGCGCAAGTCGCCTTCGCCAGGGATACCGAGGACAATTTCCAGCACCGCGGCTGGCTCGCCCGCTGGCGCGCCCTGATCCCCGCCTACGTCGACTGGCAGATCCGGCGGCAGGGCGACTGGCAGGTAGATACCACCGAGGTAACCGGACAACGCGAGCTGGCCGACGGGCTGCAACTCAAGGGACGCCTGGATCGCGTGGATCGCAATCCGGAAGGACGGGGCATCATCGACTACAAGACCGGTGGCACGCCCAGGCAGCAGGACGTCGATCAGGGCGAGGCCGTACAGCTCACCACCTATGCCCTGCTGCTGGACAACGTGCGCCGGGTGGAATACCTCAAGCTCGACCCGCGCGAGGGGGCGAAAGTCCCGGCCGCCCTCGAGGGCGAAGGCCTGGATGAGCTGAAGACCGCGGTCGCCGACCGCCTCGCCGACCTGCACCGGGCCATCCGCGCCGGCGCCCCCCTGCCCGCCTGGGGCGACCCGGCCACCTGCAGCTACTGCGAAATGAACGGGCTGTGCCGGCGACCGGCATGGTATGGGCGAGAAGAGACCTGAGCAGGCGGTAGACCGAGTGCAGCAGTCCAGGCAACGGTAGCCGATGAAAGTCCCGAGCGGGGCCGGCAGGGTGTCACGCACTCCCCCCGAACCACCCGGCCCCCTTCAGGAAGCCGGCAGGAGGGCCTTGCCTCGCCCCGGCACCCGCCGTTCCGCGCCCGATCAGCCCGCGATGCTCACATGCACGAAGGGACCCACCGAGCAGGTGAGTTCGTAGCTGATGGTGCCGGCACGGGTGGCGACCTCGTCCATGGGCACGGTGGGCCCCCAGAGTTCGACCATGTCGCCGACACGCGCGTCGATGCCGCGCAGGTCGATGGTAACCACGTCCATGGAGACGCGGCCGGCGAGCACGGTGCGCCGGCCACCGATGGCGACGGGAGTGCCGGAGGGAGCGTGTCGGGGATAGCCGTCGCCGTAGCCGATGGCCACGCTGCCGACGGGCATGTCCTCGGGGCAGACCCAGTCGCCGCCGTAGCCGATGGCGTCGCCCCGCTTCGCCTGGCGGATGGCGATGAGCGGAGCGGTGAGCGTCATCACCGGGCGCAGGCCGAGGTCGGCGGCGGGGGTATCGGCAAAGGGCGAGCCACCGTACAGCATGATGCCCGGGCGCACCCAGTCGCGGTGGCTATCGGGCCGGGCAAGGATGGCGGCGGAGTTGGCGAGGCTCTGCGGGCCGGCGAGATTCGCGGTGGCCACGTCAAACACCGCCACCTGCTCGCCCGTCACGGGCGAGTCGCGCTCGTCGGCGCAGGCGAAATGGGTCATGAGCCCGGGCGGTCCGGCCACGCTGGCGTGGGTGCTGAGGGCCTGGTGAATACGCGCGGCGTCCGCGGGATCGACGCCCATGCGGTGCATGCCGGTGTCGATCTTGAGCCAGACGGCGACCGCCCGCGGGAGCGTGACCGCATCCAGGAGCTCGAGCTGCCAGGCCTGGTGGATGCACAGCGTGAGGTCCTGTTCGGCCGCCGCGCGCAGCTCAGCGGCATCGCGCGCGCCCTGGAGCACCAGCACCGGCGTGCCGATCCCGGCCTCGCGCAGGGCCAGCCCCTCGGCCACGCAGGCCACCGCCAGCCCGTCGGTCGCCGCCCCGGTCAGGGCCTCGGCAGCAAGCAGCATGCCGTGGCCGTAGGCATCCCCCTTGACCGCAGCCATCACGCGGGCACCGGGGGCCGCTGCCCGCACACGGACGAGGTTATGACGCAACGCGCCCAGATCGATGCGCGCGCGGGCATGTCGGCGCATCAGAAGCCCTCGTTGGAATAGATCTCGGGGGTGAAGTTCTCGAACTTGGTGTACTGGCCCAGGAAGGTGAGCCGCACGGTGCCGATGGGGCCGTTACGCTGCTTGCCGATGATGATCTCGGCCGTACCCTTGTCGGGACTCTCCGGGTTATACACCTCGTCGCGGTAGATGAAGACGATGACGTCAGCATCCTGCTCGATGGCGCCGGACTCTCGCAGGTCGGACATGACCGGGCGCTTGTTGGGCCGCTGCTCCAGCGAGCGGTTGAGCTGCGAGAGCGCGATCACGGGGACGCTGAGTTCCTTGGCCAGAGCCTTCAGGCCGCGCGAGATCTCCGATATCTCGGTGGCGCGATTCTCCCCGGCCCGGCTGCCGGCCTGCATGAGCTGCAGGTAATCAATCACGATCAGGCCCAGCTGGCCATGCTCGCGCATCAGGCGACGGGCGCGGGCGCGTATCTCGGTGGGGCTCAGCGCGGGGCTGTCGTCGATGAACAACGGCACCTCGGTAAACATCGACACGGCGCTGGTCAGCCGCGGCCAGTCCTCCTCCTCCAGGCGCCCGGTGCGCAGGCGCTGCTGGTTGATGCGGCCCATGGACGAGAGCATGCGCATGGCAAGCTGTTCGCCCGGCATTTCCATGCTGAAGATGGCTACCGGCGTCTTGCGCTTGATGGCCGCGTACTCGGCGACGTTCATGGCGAAGGTGGTCTTGCCCATGGACGGGCGGCCGGCCACGATGACCAGGTCGCCGTGCTGCAGGCCGGAGGTCATCTCGTCGAAGTCGTTGTAGCCGGTGGGCAGGCCGGTGATGGGGTCGTCGCGCTCGAACAGGCTGTCAATGTGCTCCACCGTCGTCTTGAGCAGCGACTTGATGCTCTTGAAGCCCTGCTGGGAGCGGGCGCCGTGCTCGGCGATCTCGAACACCCGGCGCTCGGCGTCGTCCAGCAGCTCCTTGCTGTCACGCCCGTCGGCGTTGTAACCGCTGTCGGCGATGGTGGTGCCGACTTCGATCATGCGGCGCAGGATGGCGCGCTCGCGCACGATATCGGCATAGGCGCGGATATTGGCGGCGCTGGGCGTGTCCTTGGCCAGCGTGCCGAGGTAGGCCAGGCCGCCCACCGTCTCCAGCTCGCCGCGGCTCTGGAACCACTCGGAGAGGGTGACGATGTCGAAGGGGCTACCGCGCTCGGCCAGGTCGGCGATGGCGCGGAAGATCAGCCGGTGGTCGTGGCGGTAGAAGTCCTCCTCCGCCACGCGGTCGGCGATCTGATCCCAGGCACCGTTCTCCAGCATGAGCCCGCCGAGCACGGCCTGCTCGGCCTCGATGGAATGCGGCGGGGTCTTGAGATCCTCCACCGAACGCTGATGACGGTTGCTGCGACTGGCGACTTCGATCATGCGTGTACCTTAGCGAGACCTGCTGTTCGCGGTGGTTGTAGGCGGCCGGGCCACGACGCGGAGGGACTCATGCCGGCCGGAAGTGGCTGAGATGGTAGTTTACCCTCGATACGCCCCGTGGGGAGAGGGACAACTCGCGGGACAGGGGGAGGAAAAGCTGTGGACAAGCTGTGACCAACGACAGGCGTCGCCGGCATGGGGGGGCACGAACAGTGACCGCCGACCCCGAACGGGGCCGGCGGACCGTGCGATGGGGTGCGAGCTTAGGCCTGTTCTTCGCCGTCCACGATGACCTTGACCAGGGCATCGACGTCGCTGTGCAGGTGCACTTCGAACTCGTATTCGCCGGCCTGACGCACCGGGCCTTCCGGCATGCGCACTTCACGCTTCTCGACTTCCACGCCCGCGGCGGCGGTAATCGCATCGGCGATGTCCTGCGTGCCGACGGAACCGAACAGCTTGCCTTCACTACCGGAGGCGGCAGTAATGGTCACTTCCAGGCCGTCAACCTTGGCCTTGCGCGTCTCGGCCGCGGCCAGGGCCTCGGCAGCCGCCTTCTCGAGCTCGGCGCGGCGCGCCTCGAACTCGGCCACGTTTTCCGCGGTGGCGTACTTCGCCTTGGCCTGCGGGATCAGGTAGTTGCGCGCATAACCGGCACGCACCTTGACCTTGTCACCGAGACCACCCAGATTTTCGATCTTTTCCAGCAGAATGACTTCCATCGCACTCACCTTGAAACGTCAATTTAAACGGTGTCGTCACCGAATTTACTCGTCGCCCCGCGATCCGGCGCCCACCCGGGCGCGAAAATCCGCGAAGCAGTCGATGACCCCGAACGCGGTGACCATCGCCACCGCGTAGGGCGAAAACGGCGGCAACAGCAACAGCACGTACAGCGCCACCAGCCAGCCCACGTGCCATTTCAGCCGGCCCGCCAGCCCATGGGCCAGGGCCAGGCCCTGAAATATGAACATTGCCGCCGCCACCAGCGCCAACTGGCCAATCAGGACGCTGTCCAGAAACGCGACGCCGAGCACCAGGCCCAGCACCAGCACCGCCGGCCACAACCCGAGACGCAGCTCGCGGAATTCCTCGCCGAAGCCGCCCGGGTTGTACAGGGCGGCCTGCCAGTAGCGCCCGATAACCACCATCAGCGCGGTGCCCAGCATCAGCGAGGCCCCGAGGATGCCGGTCATGATGGCGGCCAGGCGATCCAGCGCCTCGTCGATCTGATCCGGCGTCAGCCCACCCTCGGTCAGGCCCGGCGCCATCATCTGCTCCAGCAGCGTGCGCCAGTAGCCGGACAGCTCCGGCCACATGGCCTGCCCCAGCACCACCAGCCCGAGACTGACCAGCAACAGGGCCTGCAGTGTAACGCGCCAGGACACCGTGCGGCGCAACAGCTCGGCAAACAGCACCGGCGCCAGCCACTGTCCAAGGCCAAACAGCAGGCCCAGCTCCGGCCGCCCGGCGATCACCCAGCCCATCAGGGCCAGTGCCACGCTGCCCAGCGCGGCGACGGTGAGCCCGGCTGACAGGCCCAGTCGCAACGTCACCAGCGCCACCACCGCGCCGCTCAACAACGCCACCGGTGGCAGTAACATGGCCAGCACCGCGAACCCGACGGCCGCGGTCACGGCCTGGATGCGGCCCGCCATGATGAAATCCGCGAGCCCACGCATATCAGTCACCAGCAGCCCGTGGACTACGCTACGCCCCCGGGCCGCGTCGCTACTTACGCTTCGTGACGATCCGTGTACGGCAGCAGGGCCAGGAAACGCGCACGCTTGACGGCGGTCGCGAGCTGGCGCTGGTAACGTGCCTTGGTGCCGGTGATACGGCTGGGCACGATCTTGCCGGTTTCGGTAATGTAGTTCTTCAGCGTGGCAAGATCCTTGTAATCGATCTCTTCAACGCCTTCGGCCGTGAAACGGCAGTACTTTCTGCGACGGAAATAACGAGCCATTGCTCTTACCTCATCTCAACAATTCGATTGCCTGCGCATGCAGGACAATCCGGTAACTTTCATCTCGAAAACTGCTGCGAGAAATGAATCCCTCGACAACAACGCGATCCCCTTCCTGCAACGAGCCGGCCACCGGGGCCAGGGTCTCGCCGCTGGCGACGACGGCTATCTGACAACGCGCTTCGCGCACCATTCCGGCTTCCACCTGGCTGGACTCATGGGCCAGCGTAAAGCGATGGATGGGAATGCCCGCCGGGGTGATCCGGGACTCGACGCCGCCATGGAGGTGGCCGTCGAGCCGTAGCCGGTTGACCCCTGCGGTCATCGCGACTTACTCGTCGTCGGCAGCCTCACTCTCGGCCTGGCGCGAACGCGGACGCTCGTCGCTGTCGTCGCCCCGCGAGCGCGGACGATCTTCGCTGTCGTCGGAACCCTTGGCCAGCGGAGATGCCTCGGTGTAGACCTTGTTCATGCGCATCACGAGGTTGCGGATGACGGCGTCATTGAAGCGGAACGCGCTCTCCAGCTCTTCAATGGGTTCCTGGCCGCACTCGACGTTCATCATGACGTAGTGGGCCTTGTGGATCTTGTTGATGGGGTAGGCAAGCTGACGGCGGCCCCAGTCTTCCAGGCGATGCACCTTGCCCTCGGCGGCTTCGATAATGCCGCGATAGCGCTCGATCATCGCCGGGACCTGCTCGCTCTGGTCCGGATGGACCAGGAAGACGATCTCGTAGTGACGCATGCTGTGGTACTCCTTGCGGATCATAGCCTCCCGCCATGCGAGCGGTGAGGCAAGGAAAAAGGACCGTTTCCGGCCCATGAAAGGCGCGTGATTCTACAGTTACAAGTCGCAAGTTACAAGCCGCAAGTCGCAAGAGAAACCGCGATCGGGCAGCGCTCCTGGCCGGAAAGCGGCACCCTGCCGCCCCGGTATGGGCACTTTTTGGCGGGCGCGGCCCGCCCTAGGGTTGACCTGCCGCTTGTGACCTGGAACTTGCAACTCCCCTCTGCCGCAGGGCCTCGTACAGGCAGATGCCGGTGGCGACGGAGACGTTGAGGCTCTCGACCTGACCACGCATGGGAATGCGCACCAGGTGGTCGCAGTGTTCACGGGTGAGGCGGCGCATGCCGCTACCCTCGGCACCCATCACCAGTACGCAGCCGCCTGTGAAGTCGACGTCATAAAGCTCGGCCGCGCCCTCCCCGGCCGCACCGATCACCCACAGCCCCTGCTGCTTGAGGGAATCCAGGGTGCGCGCGAGATTGGTGACCTGGATGAAGGGCACCGATTCGGCGGCCCCGCAGGCGACCTTGCGCACAGTGGGCGTGAGGCCGACGGCCTTGTCGCGCGGGACGATCACGGCCGCCACGCCGGCGGCATCGGCGGTGCGCAGGCAGGCGCCCAGGTTGTGCGGGTCGGTGACACTGTCGAGCACCAGCAGCAGCGGCTGTGGGTGGGTGGCGAGGATGTCATCCAGCGCCTCCTCGCCCAGGGCCTCGGGGGCCTGGTAACGGGCCACCACGCCCTGGTGGCGGTCGCTGCCAGCCTCGCGCTCGAGCTGGCGGGCGTCGACCTGCTCGACGCGGACGCCATGCTCGCGCGCGAGCTCCAGCACCTCCTTCAACCGCCGGTCATGCCGGCCGCGATCGACCAGCAGGCGTGTGACGTTCTCCGGATCGTTGCGCAGGGCCGCGGTGACGGCGTGCAGTCCGAAGACACGACTCTCTCGACTCATCGATACATCGCCGCGATCATGACTCAGGCGTTCCCGTCGTCCGACTTCTTGTCGGCGGGCTTGCGACGGCGCTTCTTCTTCGTCTTCGCACGCGGCTTGTCTTCGGCCTCCGGCGCGCGCTCGGCCTGCTTGCCGCCGCCCTTCTTGCCAGGGCGCTTCTTGCCCGACCTCTTCTTGTCCGACTTCTTCTGCCCGCCCCGATCGTCACCGCCCCTGTCGCCCTCGCCCGGCGCCGAGTCGATCGGGACGAAGTCGATCTTGCGCTCGTCGAGATCCACCCGCGCGACCTTCACGCGGATCGGGTCCCCGATGCGATAGACGCGGCCGCTGCGCTCACCTGTCATGCGGTGGCCGACCGGATCGAAGTTGTAGTAATCGTTGGCCAGTGAGGTGACATGCACCAGGCCCTCGACATAGATATCCTTGAGCTCGACGAACAGCCCGAAGCCGGTGACGGAGGTGACGAAGCCGTCAAACTCGTCACCCACCTTGTCGAGCATGTACTCGCACTTGAGCCAGTCGACTGCGTCGCGGGTGGCCTCGTCGGCGCGCCGCTCGGTCATGGAGCAGTGCTCGCCCATCGTGACCATGTCGTGATGGTCGTAGCGGAACTGCTCGGGCTTGCCGCCCTTGATCAGGTGACGGATGGCGCGGTGCACCAGCAGGTCGGGATAACGGCGGATCGGCGAGGTGAAGTGCGTGTAATAGTCATGCGCCAGTCCGAAGTGACCGCTGGGGTCGGGGCTGTACACGGCCTGACGCAGCGAGCGCAGCAGCACGGTCTGGATGAGGTGCGCATCGGGACGCTTGCGGATCTGTTCCAGCAGGGTGGTGTAGTGCTTCGGATCCGGGTCGTCACCGCCCCCCAGGCTCAGGCCGACCTCGCCGAGGAATTCGCGCAGCGACTCGAGCTTGTCGGCATTGGGACCCTCGTGGACGCGGTGCAGGGCAGGGATCTTGTGGTCGCTGAGGAACTTCGCCGCACAGACGTTGGCCGCGATCATGCACTCCTCGATGACCTTGTGCGCGTCGTTGCGCTCGGTGGGCACGATGCGCTCGATCTTGCGCCCCTCGCCGAAGACGATCTTCGTCTCGGTGGTCTCGAAGTCGATGGCGCCGCGCTCGTCGCGCGCCTTGCGCAGGGCATGATAAAGCGTGTACAGGTGATCGAGATGCGGGACCACGTGCGCATGCCGCTCACGCTCGGTCGAGTCCTTGTCCACGACGATGCGTGCCACCTCGTCGTAGATGAGCCGCGCGTGCGAACGCATCACCGCATCGAAGAAGCGATGCGAGCCGATGGTGCCGTCGCGATTGATCTGCATCTCGCAGACCATGCACAGGCGATCGACCTTCGGATTGATTGAACACAAGCCGTTGGAGAGCACCTCGGGCAGCATGGGGATGACGCGCTCGGGGAAGTACACCGAGGTGCCGCGCTTGAAGGCCTCGGCATCCAGCGCGCTGCCCGGCAGCACGTAATGCGAGACGTCGGCGATGGCGACCAGCAGGCGCCAGCCGTCGGCGGTCGGCTCGCAGAACACCGCATCGTCGAAGTCGCGCGCGTCCTCACCATCGATGGTGACCAGCGGTGTGTCGCACAGGTCGGCGCGCCCCTGTTTGGCCTCTTCGGGCACTTCGTCACCGTAACCCAGCGCCTCCTTCTCGACGTCGTGTGGCCACTCGTGCGGCAGGTCGTGGGCCCGCACGGCGACGTCGATCTCCATGCCGGGCGCCATGTGTTCGCCCAGCACCTCGATGACGCGCCCGATGGGCTGGTTGCGACGTGACGGCTGCTCGGTGATGGCGGCGATGACGATCTGGCCGTCCTTCGCCTCGCCCTGCTCGCCCGCCGGGATCAGCACGTCCTGGCTGATGCGCTTGTTGTCGGGCACCACGAAGCCGATGCCGCGCTCGTGGAAATAACGGCCGACGATCTGCTCATGGCTGCGCTCCAGCACCTCCACCAGCGCGCCTTCGCGGCGGCCGCGGCGGTCGAGACCAACCACCCGCACCACCACGCGGTCGCCATGCAGGATGGAGCGCATCTCGCGTGCAGAGAGAAAGACGTCGTCGCCGCCCTCGTCCGGCACCAGGAAGCCGAAGCCGTCCGGATGCCCGATGACGCGACCGGCGACCATCTGCGCGCGCGCGGCAGGCAGGTAGCAGCGGCGGCGGTTACGCACCAGCTGACCGTCGCGCTCCATGGCGCGCAGCCGGCGGCGCAACGCCTCGCGCCCGTCCTCGTCCTCGATATTGAGCAGATCGACCAGACCTTCGTAATCGACCGGGCCGGCATCCTCGATAACCTCGAGGATCAGCTCGCGACTGGCGATGGGGCGCTCGTATTTGGTGGCCTCGCGCTCGAAGTTCGGGTCGGCGGGGGGATTGTCGTTGTTTCGTTTGGTCATGCAGTTTCCAGTATGGCGTCACCGGCGCCTTGCGCAGCGGTGAGGCAGATTTTTTGAATTCATTCCGTCCGGGATGATTGACAACACCGAACGGGGACGTTAAATTGCGCGCTTCCTGAAGTACGGGCCTCGCGGCCCAGACCTCGTGCCGAGGTGGCGGAATTGGTAGACGCGCTAGCTTCAGGTGCTAGTGGGGGTAACCCCGTGGAGGTTCAAGTCCTCTCCTCGGCACCATTTTTCCTTTCCCGGTCACTGACCGTTTTCCCTGATTAGATGCCGCAGCGACATGGCCGCGCGCCATGGCGACGCCTTGCCGTGCGCGGCGTCCCCGTGGACGCCACCCGCCTGCCCGGCGCATCCTGCCCCCGGCACCGCCTCAGGCAAAGGGGTGCTGCAGCAGGATGTTCTGGTCGCGATCCGGCCCCGTGGAGATCATGTCGACCGGCGTGCCGACCACCTCCTCGATGCGCTTGAGGTAGGCCTTGGCCGCCTCCGGCAAGTCATCGAAACGGGTAATGCCGATGGTGGACTCCTTCCAGCCCGGCAGGTCCTCGTAGATCGGCTCACAGGTCGCGAAATTCTCCGCCCCCACCGGCGGCACCGCGCTCTCCTGCCCGTCGCAGCTGTACCCCACGCAGATACGCAGGGTGTCGAGCCCGTCGAGCACATCAAGCTTGGTCACGCACAGGCCGGTGACGCTATTGATCTGCACCGAGCGGCGCAGGGCCACGGCATCGAACCAGCCGCAGCGACGCGCGCGACCGGTGGTGGAACCGAACTCATGGCCACGCTTGGCCAGGTGCTCGCCCATCTCGTCGAACAGCTCGGTGGGGAACGGGCCCGCGCCCACACGCGTCGTGTAGGCCTTGGTGATACCGAGCACGTAGTCCAGGTTGAGCGGTCCCACGCCGCTGCCGGTGCAGGCACCACCGGCCGTGGTGTTGGACGAGGTCACGAACGGATAGGTGCCGTGATCGATGTCCAGCAGGCTGCCCTGCGCCCCTTCATAGAGGATGTTCGCGCCCTCGGCGCGCAGTTCGGCCAGTCGCTGGGTGACGTCGCTCACTATTGGCTGGAGGACCTCGGCCATCGCCAGTGCGTCGTCCAGCGTCTTCTGGAAGTCGACGACATCGGTCTTGAAATAGTGCTTGAGGACGAAGTTGTGGTAGTCGAGCACCTCGCCGAGCTTGGCCGCGAAACGCTCGCGGTGGAACAGGTCGCCCAGACGCAATCCGCGGCGCGCGACCTTGTCCTCGTAGGCCGGCCCGATACCACGCCCGGTGGTACCGATGGCGGCCTTGCCGCGCGCGTGTTCGCGCGCGAGATCCAGCGCCACGTGGTACGGCAGAATGAGCTGGCAGGCCTCGGAGATGCGCAAGCGCTCGCGCACCGGCACGTCGCGCTCCTCCAGCATCTTCATCTCGTCCATCAGCGCGTCCGGCGAGAGCACGACGCCGTTGCCGATCATGCATTCGACGTTGTCGCGCAGGATGCCGGAGGGGATCAGGTGCAGGACGGTCTTCTCGCCGCCGATGACCAGCGTGTGACCGGCGTTGTGGCCGCCCTGAAAGCGCACCACGGCGGATGCGCGATCGGTGAGCAGATCGACGATCTTGCCCTTGCCTTCATCACCCCACTGGGTGCCCAGAATGACGACACTCTTGCCCATTATTTAATGTCCACCACGGTCCACTGACCGTTCGATTCAACCAGTTCGCGATCACAGCCCATCGACCGGGCGTCGCCCGTCTGACCGGCCAGCCCCTGCACCACGCGCTCGCCCTTCGCACGCAACCCCGCCACCGTCGCGGCATCGGCGCCGGCGGGGGCAAAGATGCGCGAGACGGCCGGCGCGGCCGCCTCCTCGGCCTCGCAACTCAGGCGCGCGAGGGTCTTGAGGTCCGCACTGAAACCGGTCGCGGGGCGTGCCCGGCCGAAGACCTTGCCGATCTCGTCATAGCGGCCGCCGCGCGCCACTTCCTGCCCCTCACCCGGCACGTAGGCCGTGAACACGACGCCGGTATGGTAGTGGTATCCACGCAGTTCGGCGAGGTCCACGTGCAGGGCGACATCGGGAAAGCGCGCCTGCACGGCGGCCACTACCGCGGCCAGATAGTCCAGCGCATCTCCCACCGCCACCGCGGCCCCGCCGAACAGCTCGCGTGCCACGTCGATCACCTCGGCATCGCCGTTGAACTCGGCCAGACGGCGCAGCCGTTCGCTGCTCGCCGGATCCACGGCCAGTCCGGCGAGAAACTCGTTTATCTCGGGGATCGACTTGCGCTGAAGCATGTCGAAGAACGCCGCCTCCTGCTCGTCGGAGAGGCCGGCGTCGCGCACCAGGCTCCGGAACACGCCCACGTGACCGAGGTCGACGTAGACATCACGCACGCCGGTGGCACGCAGTGTCTCCAGCATCAGGGCGATGATCTCTATATCGCTGTCGATGCCGGCGTGCCCGTAGAGCTCGGCGCCCACCTGCAGTGGACTGCGCGTGCCGCCGAAACCGTCGGAGCGCGTGTTGAGCACGGTACCCAGATAGCACAGGCGCGTGGGCGTTGTACGACCCAGGCGATGCGCGTCGATACGCGCGACCTGCGGCGTCATGTCCGCGCGCACGCCCATCATGCGGCCGGTGAGCTGGTCGGTGAGCTTGAAGGTCTTGAGATCGAGATCGTGCCCCGTGCCGGTGAGCAGGGATTCGAGGTACTCGATGAACGGCGGCATCACGAGCTCATACCCCCACGCGTGGTAGAGGTCGATCAGCCGGCGCCGATAGGCTTCCAGGCGCTCCGCCTCATCGGGCAACGCTTCGTCGATACCCTCGGGCAGCAGCCAATGGTCGAGATTGGTCATGAATCCAGGAATAAATCAGGTCAACGACACGGACGCGCCATTATGCCTGAAACGCCTACCAGGAGGTAGGCCGAATCAGGCGTGGCGCACCAGGCAGAGCAGCACCGCGCCGGCCAGCATCGCCGACAGGCCGGCGATGCGCAGCGTCCGGTCCGGCAGTTGCGAAACGGTTTGCATCATACGGCGCGAGCCCTTCGGATTGATGAACGGCGTCAGCCCCTCGATCACGAGCACCAGGGCCAACGCCGCCAGCAGGTCCTGCCACATCAGCCGGTGTTACTTGCGCGACGCGCCACCGAAATGCTGGAAGAAGTCCGAATCCGGCTGCAGCACCAGCACGTCTTCCGGCCCCCTGAAGCTTTCGCGGTAGGCCGTGAGGCTGCGGTAAAAGGAATAGAACTCCGGGTCGCGCTTGAAGGCGCGGGCATAGATATCGGCGGCCACCGCGTCACCCTCACCACGCAGCTTTTCGGCGTCGCGGTAGGCGTTGGCGAGGATGACCGTGGATTCACGATCGGCCTCGGCGCGGATGCGCTCGGCCGCTTCCTGACCTCGGGCCCGGAAGTCCTGCGCGACGCGGGCACGCTCGGCGCGCATGCGGCGATACACCGACTCGCTGACCTCGTCCTGCAGGTCGATCCGGCTGATACGAACGTCCACCGTCTCGATGCCGAATTCCTGCGCCACCTCGTTGGCCTTGGCGCGCGCAATCTCCATGATCTGGCCGCGCTCGCCGGAAACGGCCTCCTGGATGGTGCGCTTGCCGAACTCGTTGTAGATCACCTCGCGCATGATCGAACCGAGGCGGGCACGGGCGCGGGCCGCATCGCCACGGGTGGCGACGAAGAACTTGGACACATCGACGATCCGCCACTTGACGAAGAAGTCGACCGTCATGTTCTTCTTTTCCTCGGTCAGCACCGGGGCGGGCTCCGCGTCAAGAGTCAGGATGCGGGTATCGAACTTCACCACCGTGTTGGCGATCGGCATCTTGAAGTGAATTCCCGGCTCGATATCGGCCTTCTCGATCTTGCCGAAGCGGAACAGGATGGCGCGCTCGCGCTCATCCACGGTATACACCGACATCATCAATACGACGATGGCGACGACGACGATCCCAATAATGATTTTGGTTTTCATGATCAACGTACCTCCCGGGTGCGCAGACTGCTGCGGGAGTCATCGGTTTGTGAATTCGTGGAACTGCCGCTCGGGAGCATCATCGGTGCCGCGCCGCTCTGCGTCCCGTCGCGGGACCGGCCCTCCATGATCTTGTCCAGCGGGAGGTACAGCAGGTTGTTGCCGCCCTCGACGTCGATCATGACCTTGCTGGAGCGGGACATCACCTCCTGCATGGTATCGAGGTACAGGCGCTCGCGGGTCACGCCCGGCGCCTTGCTGTACTCGGCCAGCAGCTTCTCGAAACGCTCGGCCTCACCCTCGGACTGGGCGATGACCTGGTCGCGATAGGCCGCAGCCTCCTCGACGGCGCGCGCCGCCTTACCGCGCGCCTCGGGGATCACGGTGTTGGCGTAGGCCTCGGCCTCGTTGCGGAAGCGGGCCTCATCCTCACGGGCGCGCACGGCATCGGCAAAGGCGCCCTGCACGGCCTGCGGGGCCTGGGCGCGCTGCAGGTTGACCTTGACCACGTCGAGACCGGCACCGTAGGAATCGACCGTCTCCTGCATCAGGATCTGCGTGTTCGCGGCGATGGCTTCACGTCCCTCGAGCAGGACAAAGTCCATGTCGTTCCTGCCGACCACCTCGCGCAGGGCACTCTCCATCACCTGCCCGAGGGTGCCGCGGGAAACGGAAAATTCGGGCGCGTCCGGGTCGGCCACGTTGAACAGATAGGCGACCGGGTCCTTGACGCGATACTGCACCATGATCTCCAGGTCGACGATGTTCTCGTCCTGGGTAAGCATGGTGCCGGCGTGCTGGGCATTGCGCACGTTCTGGACGTCGACGATGGTGGTGGTCTCGATGGGATACGGCAGGTGCCAGCGCAGGCCCGGCTGGGTCAGCTCGGTATAGGCCCCGAAGCGCTGCACCACGCCGCGCTCACCTTCCGATACCACATAGAAGCCGGAGGCGAACCACAGACCCACCAGCACCACGAGGATCAGCACGATGCCGGAGGCCGAACCGCCGGAACTGCCGCCGCTGCGGCCACCGAAGATGCGGTTGATGCCACCGGTCAGCTTTCTGAGCAACTCGTCGAGATCCGGCGGCCCCTGATCGCCGCGATTGCCGCTCCAGGGATCCTTCTTGTTCCCACCCGGTTCGTTCCAGGGCATACGAATGCTCCGTTATTTTGTGGTCTTTATCACGAAAAATTGATGGCCCATTCTAGGGGGCCCCTGCGCCCCCCGCAAGGCACGGCCGCCGCATCAGGCGCGATCGAAGCTCTCGGGCAACTCGTGCCGGCGGCGCAGCGACTCGTAACGCCGACGCGGCATGCGAATTTCCAGCCGCCAGTGGCCCTGCGCGTCGATCTGTTCCTGCTGAACTGCGCCTTCCTCGAACAGTCGGGCACGCACCCGCCCCTGCTCGGGGCCGAGCGTGAACCAGCCGTGCACCATATCGTGCGCGAGATAGCGGCCCAGATACTCGAGCAGGGCATCGACACCGGCACCGGTCTGCGCCGACAGCCACACCCGCGGCGGTTCCTCACCGCGCGGCTCGTCCACGTGCGGGATGGCCTGATCCAGCAGATCGATCTTGTTGTAGACCATGATCTGCGGCATCTCATCGGCGCCGATCTGCGCGAGCACGTCGTTGACCTGCGCGGTGTACTCGTCACGCTCGTCGTCGGCGGCATCCAGCACATGCAACAGCACGTCGGCCTCGGCAGCCTCCTGCAGGGTCGCGTGGAAGGCGGCGACGAGGTCATGCGGCAGGTGGCGGATGAACCCAACCGTGTCGGCGAGGATCATGCCCTGGCCGTCGGCCAGCTCGACGCGACGCAGGGTTGGGTCGAGCGTCGCGAACAGCTGATCGGCCGAGTACACGCCGGCGCCGGTGAGCCGGTTGAACAGCGTCGACTTGCCGGCGTTCGTATAACCGACGAGCGAAACGCTGGGAAGTTCCGCCTTTTTTCGCGCCTGGCGCCCCTGGTCACGCTGCTTGCGCACCTTTTCCAGGCGTCGGTTGATCTGCTTGATGCGCTCGGCGAGCAGGCGGCGGTCAGTCTCGAGCTGGGTCTCGCCCGGCCCGCGCAGGCCGATACCGCCTTTCTGCCGCTCCAGATGCGTCCAGCCGCGCACCAGGCGCGTGGACATGTGCTTGAGCTGGGCGAGCTCGACCTGGAGCTTGCCCTCGTGGGAACGGGCTCGCTGGGCGAAGATATCGAGAATGAGGCCGGTGCGGTCGAGCACGCGGCAATTGAACAGGCGTTCGAGGTTGCGTTCCTGACTGGGGCTCAGGGCGTGATCAAAGATCACCAGCTCGGCCTCGCTGGCCGTCACCACGTCACGGACTTCCTCCGCCTTGCCGGAACCGACGAAATATCGCGGATCCGGGGCGTGACGCGAGCCCGTGACCAGGCCGACGTCTTCCGCCCCGGCGGAACGCACCAGTTCGATGAACTCGTTGAGGTCTTCCCGATCGCGCTCGGCGTCGAAGTCGATGTGGACCAGTACCGCCCGCTCGCCGGTTTGCGGACGCTCAAACAAGGGAGTGACTCAAACCGGGTACCAGGACGGCCTATTCCTTGTCCGTCTCGTCAGCGCCCGACAGCTTGACCGGACGCGCCGGCACCACGGTCGAGATGGCGTGTTTGTAGACCATCTGACTGACGCTGTTACGCAACAGGACCACGAACTGGTCGAACGACTCGATCTGGCCCTGCAGCTTGATGCCATTGACCAGATAGATCGACACCGGGATGCGCTCCTTGCGCAGCGTGTTCAGGAAGGGTTCTTGTAAGGTCTGCCCTTTTGACATTGCCTGTGGCTCCTGTCTTGGTTTTATAAGGTGAGCGGGCGCATGGTGGCCGATGGCCGTAGCTTACTGCAGTTCATGAGAAAAACCGATTTATTTTCCGCATTGTAGCACACGGGTCTCATTTTCCTCCGGCGTCGAGGAAGGCGGCTACCCGGTCGATCACCGCGCGTGGATCTAGGGACTCGATGGTCAGCGGCTCGACGTCGCACTCGGAACGCAGCCAGGTGAGCTGACGCTTGGCAAGCTGGCGGGTGGCCGCGATGCCCTTTCGGACCATGGTGGCGTAATCATAGTTCCCCTCGAGATGCTCCCAGACCTGGCGGTACCCCACCGAACGCATCGAAGGCATGCCGATATCCAGGTCACCGCGCGCGCGCAGGCCGCGTACCTCGTCCATTAGCCCCGCCGCCAGCATCTGCTCGAAGCGCGCCGCAATGCGCGCATGCAGCAGGGCCCGGTCGCGCGGCAGCAGACCGAACTTGAGCAGGCGGCAGTCGAAATCCCCCGCCCGGCCGCGGGCATGAAAGGCCGACAGCGGCCGCCCCGTGACCTCGAAGACCTCCAGCGCGCGCTGCAGGCGCTGCGGGTCGTTGGGGTGGATACGCGCGGCCGAGACCGGGTCCACTTCGGCCAGGCGCGCGTGCAGGGCCGCCCAGCCCTCCCGCGCGGCCCAGGCATCGAGGCGGGCACGCACCGCCGGGTCGGCCGCCGGCAGCTCGGAGAGCCCGTACTGCAGGGCGCGGAAATAGAGCATGGTGCCACCCACCAGCAGCGGCACACGGCCGGCGGCGTGGATGTCGCGGATCTCGCGCAGGGCATCGGCGCGAAAGCGGGCGGCAGAATAACTCTCGGCCGGATCGAGAAAGTCGATGAGGCGATGCGGGGCGCGCGCCAGGGTGGCCGCATCGGGCTTGGCCGTGCCAATGTCCATGCCGCGGTACACCAGCGCCGAGTCGACGCTGATGATCTCGCAGGGCAGGGCCTCGACCAGCGCCACGGCGAGGTCCGTCTTGCCCGAGGCGGTCGGCCCCATGAGGAAGATGCACGGGGGCACCTCCGCCCCCTGCCCGCTCGTCGCGACCATGCCCTACTGCCCACGCATGAACAGGCGGTCGAGCTGGTCGATGCTGAGCTGCACCCAGGTGGGCCGCCCGTGATTGCACTGGCCGCTGCGCTCGGTGCGCTCCATATCGCGCAGCAGGGCATTCATCTCCGGGACGGTCAGGCGCCGGTTGGCGCGCACCGAGCCGTGACAGGCCATGGTCCCGAGCAGCTCGTTGATGGACTGCTGTACCCGCGCGCTCTGGCCGTGCTCCAGGAGGTCGGCCAGCACGTCGCGCAGCAGGGCCTCGACGTCAGCATGGCGCAGCAGGGCCGGCACCGCGCGGATCACCAGCGATTCCGGACCCATGCGCCCGACCTCGAAGCCCAGGGCACGGAAGGTCTCGGTCTGCGCCTCGGCGGCATCGGCCTCGCGTCGGCTGACGGCCACCGTGAGCGGGACCAGCAGCGGCTGCGAGGTGACCTGCTGGCTGTCCCAGGCGGTCTTCAGGTGTTCGTAGGTGATGCGCTCGTGGGCGGCATGCATGTCCACCAGCACCAGGCCATGAGCGTTCTGTGCCAGCACGTAGATGCCGTGCAGCTGGGCCAGGGCGTAGCCGAGCGGCGGCAGCTCGTCGCCGGCGGCGGCCGGCGACGGCACGGCGCCGGCCTGGTGCAGGGCCCCGTAGGCCGCCACCTGCTCCATCGCCGCCATCGGCATGACGCCCTGGCGCGGCGGCGCCCACGCCGACGGGGCCGCCGGCACGGCACCCCCGCCTTCGCCGGCCGCGGCCGGATCGAACCCGAGCGCCGGGTAGCCCGGCTCCTCCCCCGCCGCCGGACGGATGTCGGCCAGGGCCTGATGCAGGGTGCGGTAGAGGAAATCGTGTACCAGGCGCTGCTCGCGGAAACGCACCTCGTGCTTGGTCGGATGGGCATTGACGTCCACCAGCGCCGGGTCCAGCTCGAAGAACAGCACGAACGCCGGCTGGCGGCCGTGATAGAGCACGTCCTGGTAGGCCTGGCGTATCGCGTGGGTGATGACCTTGTCACGCGCCATGCGGCCGTTGACGTAGAAGTACTGCAGGTCCGCCTGGCTGCGCGAGAAGGTGGGCAGTCCCATCCAGCCGCGGATGCGCAGGTCGCCGGAGACGTAATCGACGTGCACCGCGTTCTCGATGAAGGCCGGGCCGCAGACCTCGCCGATACGCCGCTCCTGCTGCTCGCGCGTCGGGGCCGGACGCAGCGCGAACGCGGAACGGCCGTTGTGCCTGAGCTCGATGCCGATGTCGAAACGGCTGAGCGCGATGCGCCTGACCACCTGCTCCAGGTGCCCGTACTCGGTGGCCTCCTTGCGCAGGAACTTGCGCCGCGCGGGCACATTGAAGAAGAGATCCGCCACCTCGATGGTGGTGCCCTGCGGGTGAGCGGCGGGCTCGGGCTCGCCGAAGACCTCGGCCCCGTCGCTGGCCAGCCGATAGCCGCTGGCCGCATCCGCCGTGCGCGAGGTGAGCGTCAGGCGCGAGACCGACGCGATGCTCGGCAGCGCCTCGCCGCGAAAGCCGAGACTGCATACCCGCTCCAGGTCGTCGAGGCTGCCGATCTTGCTGGTGGCGTGGCGGCTGAGCGCGAGAGACAGCTCCTCACGGGGGATGCCGACGCCATCGTCGCGGACGCGGATGCGCTTGACGCCGCCCTGGTCCACGTCGATGACGATGCGCGTGGCACCGGCGTCCAGGCTGTTCTCGAGCAGTTCCTTGACCACGGAGGCCGGGCGCTCGACCACCTCGCCGGCGGCGATCTGGTTGATGAGTTGCGGGGGGAGCTGTCGAATCGGCATGCGTGAAGAATATAGACTCACGCCGCCGGCATAAAGCACCGCGCCGCCCGATGGCGCGGCGCGGCACGCGCAATCAGGTATCGCTGGAGGGGATCATCAGCACCTGGCCGACCTGTAGGCGGTCGTTGCGCAGGCCGTTGACGCTACGCAGGTCGTTGATGCTCACCCGGAAGCGGTCCGCGATGTGCGACAGGGTGTCGCCGTTGCGGATCACGTAGCGGTTGTCACGGGCCTGGGCGAGCCAGGTGCCGGGCGGTGCGTGGCCGCGGAAGTAACGCACCACCCCGTTGCGCAGCGCCTCGGCCAGCTTTTGCTGGTGGGCGGGCGTACGCAGACGCTTCTCTTCGGTCGGGTTGCTGATGAACGCGGTCTCCACCAGCACCGAGGGGATATCCGGCGATTTGAGCACGGCAAAGCCGGCCTGCTCGATGCGCCGGCGACGGATCTGGCCCACGGAATCGAGCTCGGCCAGCATGTCACCGGCGAGATCCATGCTGGCCTCGATGGTGGCCGACTGCGAGAGATCCAGCAGCACCGAGGCGAGCAACTCGTCCTTGTCGTCCAGGCTCACGCCGCCGATCAGGTCGGCCGAGTTCTCACGCTCGGCCAGCCAGCGGGCCGCCTCGCTGGTCGCCCCGTTCTGCGAGAGCACGTACACGGAGGAGCCGTGTACGCGGGAGTCCGGCGAGGCATCGGCGTGGATGGAGACGAACAGGTCGGCCTTGGCCACGCGCGCCCGGCGAATCCGCTCGCGCAGGGCGAGGTACTCGTCGCCGCTGCGGATCAGCACGGGCTTGATGCCCTTCTCTTTCTTCAGCAGGGCCTCGAGCTTGCGCGCAACGGCCAGCACCACGTCCTTCTCGCGGGTGCCCAGCTTGCCCACCGCGCCCGGGTCGCGCCCGCCGTGCCCGGCGTCGATGGCCACGATGACATCACGCAGGGCCGAGGTATCGGCACCGTTGGCGGTCAGCACGGGCTGCTGCGCGCCCGAGCCGGTCTCCAGATCGACGACCAGGCGATACCCGGCACCGCTACCCGGGTCGGGCTTGAGCAGGAAGCTACGTGGTTTGACGGCGGATTTCAGATCCAGCACCACGCGCAGGTCGGTGGTATTGCGCGGGGCATGGCGGATCTGCCGGACCACGGAATTGGGCAGGGCAAAGAGGTCGAGGGCGTCACGGACCCGGGCGTTCTTGAGATCGAGCACCACGCGCTCGGGACCGTGCAGGGAAAAGATGCTGTGGTCGCTGGCGCCGCTGAGGTCGAAGACCACGCGGGTCGCGCCATTCTGGGACGAGAAGCGCACGCCGCTGACGACCACGGGCTCGCTGGCGAACAGGCGCGGCGCCGTCAGGGCGGCCGACGCCCCGGCCGACATGGCGATCAGACGCCGCAGGAACAAGCGGCGATGCGCATTGTGCCTCGATGTACCCACTGTCACAGCCTCCCCGGGCGAAATTCTGGTGCCCGTGAGTATTGTGTAGGCAATCAAATCAGAAAAGCAAGCCCAAAATCCAATGATTTTATATAGATAGGCGAACTTTCTCGAAATATCCTAGGGTAGGAGCCGCCCCAGCATGGCCTGCCCGGCTGGCGTCAGGGCGCCCAGACGGACATCGCGCCCCTCCGCGCGATAGGCGATGGCCACGACCAGGTCGGCGCCCGGCAACACGCCCCGCCCCCGTTCCGGCCACTCGATCAACGCCACGGCATCGCCCGCGAGGTACTCGCGGATGCCCATGTACTCCAGCTCTTCGGCATCGGAAAGTCGATACAGATCAAAATGATAGACATTTCCGCCCGGCAGTTCGTAGGGCTCGACCAGGGTGTAGGTGGGGCTCTTCACCGCCCCCGCGTGCCCCAGCTCGCGCAGCCAGCCGCGCACCAGGGTGGTCTTGCCGGCACCCAGCTCACCCTCGAGGAACACCACCAGCGGCGCGCGTGCGGCGCTCGCCAGCTGCGCCCCCAGCGCCTCCATGGCCTCGGCGGACTCGACCCGGTACATTCGGGTGCTCGCTACGTCGTTCATGGCTCCATGTCCTCGTCCAGTTCCGGATTGACACCGGCGCGCAGCCAGCCGAAGAGGTCGCTCGCGATCAGGCCGCGCTCGCCGCGAGCCGCCGCGACATCCCCGGCCCGGGCATGCAGGCAGACACCCGTGCGGGCCGCGTCCACGGACGAGAACCACTGGGCCAGCAGGGCCCCGATCACGCCGGTGAGCACGTCACCCATGCCGCCGCTGGCCATGCCGGGATTGCCGAAGGGACATACGGCAACGGGCGCCCTGGCGCTGGCAATCAGGGTGCCGGCGCCCTTGAGCACCACCACGCCGGCGTAGCGGCGCTGGAGTTCGCGCGCAGCGGCATAGCGATCGGCCTCGACCGCGCCCACCTCGCAGCCCAGCAGGCGCGCGGCCTCGCCCGGGTGCGGCGTGAGCACGGCATGGGGCAATGGCCGTGGATCCTGTGCCAGCAGGTTCAGGGCATCGGCATCGAGCACCAGAGGCCGCTCCGAGAGGAGGGCCTCGGCCAGCAGGCCACGCCCCCAGGACGCCTGCCCCAGCCCCGGGCCGATGGCGATGACGTCGGCACGCCCGGCGAGGGCGGCGAGTTCACGGCGCTCGGCGACCGGGTGGCACATCAGTTCGGGGCGTGCGGCGGCGTGTGCGAACGCGTGCTCGGCGCGGGTGGCCAGTGCGACGAGCCCCGCACCGCTACGCAGCGCCGCCTCCCCGGCCAGGCGGGCGGCCCCGCCATAGCCGTAGTCGCCTCCTACCACCAGCAGGCGGCCCGCCGCGCCCTTGTGCGCGCTGCGCGCCCTTGGGGCCAGTGCTGCGCGTGCCGGGCAGGCGGGCAGCAGTTCGGCGCCGGCCTCGATGCCCGCGCCCACGCAGGCCGGCACCGCCAGCCCGTCGAAGATGATCTCGCCACAACAGTCGGCGGCCTCGCCGGTAAAGAGTCCCCGCTTGAGGCCAATGAAGCTCACCGTGAGCTCGGCGCGGAAGGCCACGCCCAGGATGCGGCCGGTGTCGGCATTGAGGCCCGAGGGGATGTCGACCGCCACCCGGTGCACCGGCAGGGCGTTGGCCTGTTCGATCGCCGCCGCGAAATCGCCCTCGACGGGGCGTTCGAGCCCGGTGCCCAGCAGGGCATCGACCAGCACGTCGGCCGCCGGCAGACTACCGTCGAAGCGGCGTTCATCGCCGCCCGCCGCCAGGTAGCGCGCGCGCGCGGTGGCCGCATCGCCCCGGATACGCTCCGGATCGGCGAGCTGGACGACCCGGACGTCGAGCCCCTGCCCGGCTGCGAGCCTGGCGATCACGTAGCCGTCGCCACCGTTGTTGCCCGCACCGCACAGCACCAGCAATCGGCGCGCCGCCGGCCAGCGCCGCTCGATCTCGGCGAACACGGCCTCCCCGGCGCGGGACATCAGGGTGAAACCCGAGATACCGCAGTCCTCGATGGCCGCGCGATCCAGCGCGCGCACCTGTGCGGTGGTATAGAGGGGGGAACCTGGATTGGACTCGATCATGCGCTGATCCGGCACGCGGCAATGAAGTGGGCAGCCATAAGACGTTACACTTTACCAGACCTGCAGCCCGTGATGACCGCCGATACCGTGACCCGTCCCCACCTCGACCCCGCCGCACTCGCCGCCGACATCCGGCGCTGGGCCGTTGAGCTCGGCTTCAGCGCGGCGGGCATCGCCGACACGGATCTCGCCGAACACGAGGCGCGCCTGCTCGACTGGCTGGATCGCGGCTGGCACGGCGAGATGGAGTACATGGCGCGTCACGGCACGCGTCGCAGCCGGCCGGCCGAGCTGGTGCCCGGCACGGTCCGCGTGATCTCCGTGCGCATGGACTACCGCCCGCCCGGTGCGGCGCCGGCCGAATCGGTGCTGGACGACGGCAACCGTGCCTACATCTCGCGCTACGCGCTGGGGCGTGACTACCACAAGTTGATGCGCAACCGCCTGCAACGCCTGGCCGACCGCATCAAGGCAGCGACCGGCCCCTTCGGCTACCGCGCCTTCGTGGACAGCGCGCCGGTGCTGGAAAAGGCCCTGGCCGAGAAGGCGGGACTGGGCTGGATCGGCAAGCACACCAACCTGCTGAGCCGGGAGGCCGGCTCCTGGTACTTCCTCGGCGAGCTCTATACCGACCTGCCCCTGCCGGTTGACGCACCGGGCGAGGCGCACTGCGGCACCTGCACCGCCTGCATCGAGGCCTGCCCGACCCGGGCCATCGTCGGCCCGTATCAACTCGACGCGCGGCGCTGCATCTCCTACCACACCATTGAGCTGCAGGGCCCGATCCCCGAAGAATTCCGCCCACTGATCGGCAACCGCATCTATGGCTGCGACGACTGCCAGCTGGTCTGCCCCTGGAACCGTTTCTCCCAACCCACCGAACTCGCCGACTTCGCCGCCCGCCACGGCCTGGACGCGGCCAGCCTCTGCGACTTGTTTGCCTGGAACGAGGCGGAATTCCTCGCACGCATGGAAGGCTCGGCGATCCGGCGCATCGGCCACGAACGCTGGCTGCGCAACATCGCCGTGGCCCTGGGCAATGCCCCGACCAGCGAGGCCGTTGTCAGCGCGCTCAGATCACGCGCCGCCGACCCCTCGGCACTGGTGCGCGAGCATGTGCACTGGGCGCTGGCGCGGCACGGGCAAGACGTCGCGGGTCACAAGTCGCAAGTTACAAGACCGTCAAAATAGGACGTGGGCCGCGCCCGCCGCAACGGACCCACGACCCGCGACTTGTAACTTGCGACTTGTAACTTGCGACTTGTAACTTGCGACTTGTAACTTGCGACTTGTAACTTGCGACT
>OMKS01001162.1_pt1 | contig 24014 bp, 5 predicted proteins | sample 1674721 | NCBI WGS metagenome assembly OMKS01 (sample SAMN06264996, study PRJEB25208) | sediment metagenome | isolation source: hot spring sediment | place: USA: California | collected 2014-09-02
ACAAGAAAGAACATGTAAAAGGCTCCTTGGAATGCTTTCCCCTTTACGATGCATCGATTCCCCCTTACTCTTTGGCTTATGCATGGCGTGCATTGCCAAATGCTTGGTATGCCTCAATGCCAGGGTTCAAACCCTGGGCTAATCCGATTTGCCCTTACAGGGCGATTAGTGGAGTGAACGCACGCGTCAGGAAAAGCGCGCTAACGAGAGAAAGAATTCACATTTAATCTTGAATTTTGAATTTGGAATTTTAAATCTTTCCGTACACTGAATACTAAACAAAAACCCCGGCTCATCACCGGGGCTTGGGTATTTAGAATGCAAAGTTATTGGGTATATGGAATTGTGGGCCGGTTTCGGGAATTTTGTAAACTTTTACATCTATAGTATTGGAACCCGAATTGCTACAACCATTTGACGAAGTGACTGTTGGTATAGAATAGGTAATTACTTTATCGGGGTTTGGCCCGCTCCAAACCAAGTTTGGTGTAGTATAAACATGTGGTGAAGTAACGTTATTGAAGTTATAGGTATTAGTACCATCGGTTAACTGGTAGCTATAAGGCGAGGTTCCTCCAGCAAAGGTTACAGTTAAATCAGTATGATCGCCATCGCAAACTGAACTGCTTCCAGATACGGCAATAGTAGCATTTGGCCTTTCGTTTACAGTAACTGCAAGGGTTAAAGGATCGCTATTGCCGCAACCATTTGTAGTATAAATGCTTACATCACCCGAAGTGGCATTCCCTGCAAAGTCAATAGATATTGAGTTGCCACTTCCTATAATTGTGGCACCTGTGCCGCTATAACCCCATGTATAGGTAAGACTGGGATTGTTGGCAACAGAGTAGCCAACATTAATATCGCCTTGGCAAACATTATCATCATACGTAACAAATGCAGCAGGTTTTTCGGGTAGTAAGGGGAATGAAATGTTAACGTCATCAGTCGAAATACACCCCCCATTGGTAATGGTCCAGCGTAAGGTGTAATTATTACCGTTTATACCGTTAAAATCACTATTGGGAATTGTAGATTGTACAACAGTTCCACCCAAGCCACTAATAATACTCCACTGTCCAGTACCCACTGTAGGAGAATTGGCTGCTAATGTTGTCGAAGTTGCACCGCATAACGACTGGTCAACTCCTGCATCAGCTGTTGTAGGTACGGTATAAGTTGTTACAGGTGTTGGGTCAACAACTCCATTGGTAGGACTGCCAGGGTTATTGTATGTAAAGCTGGTTAACTGGTAGGTAGCACCTGTTGCATCTGTTAGGAGCACATAGGGTTCCGCCGTAACGGTTACAGGGGTTTGGGGTACACCATCCTTGGTGTAGTTGAGGATATAGTTAAAAGGTCTGAATGAACCAACAAAAAGAACAGGCATCCCGGCATCGCCACAAACAGGCCCCAACGGATTTAGCCTTGCCCTAGGTTTGGTGGTGTTTATACAAGCAGTGGTATAGTTGGCATTACCAGCAGCGGGAATAGTAATCCTAGCCGATGTGGTTACGGTTCCGTTACTGTTATTTCCGCTTGCGGTTGAGGATAGTTCAGTCCATGTACCACTATTATCGTAAGCCACCCTCATATCCGTTAATCCATTCTGAGTCATTAGTGGGGTAAGGTCGCTTGTGGGGTTCCAGTCTAACCCTACATATGCCCGACTCCCGGGATCAGCGCTTACTGTCCAATACTCCATGGAATTAACATATGTAAGCGGTGCCGCCATAGAGTTGTATGTTGGGTTTGGTGTAAAATATTCAACAGTCCAATCGGTTGTTCCACCTATAAATAGTGCAAGCGACGAAGTTACAGAAAGTTTGTTTCCTAAAGTTGTACCTTTTCCAATAGGGAATTTAAAATTGTCACCCGAGCTTACTCGTTTGGTAAGGGGTCCATCCACAAACGAAGCCGATGAACCTGCAGCAGGGAAAACACAGTTAATCGCTAAGTTAACAATTGTTAATTGGTTACTCGATGTGGTTGTAATATTTCCGCTTGTGAGGTAAAGGTTCCCACCAACCTCAACCAAGCCATTATTACCAATGCTTAATCCAGCAGAATTGTTTATTCTTAAATGGTTAAACTTATTGCTACCACTGAAATCGCCCAGGGCTCCTCCTACTATTTGTGCAGCAGAGCCGGCAAACTCAACAATGGCATTGGCACCTGTACCTGCATTGAAGGTACCCGTTCCATATCGCTCCATTGTTCCCATGATGGTTAGTGTACGATTATTAACCGAATTATCGAGGGTAGGCCCATCAATTAGCAATTGCTCACAAATGGTTAAATTCTTATTGGGAAGAACTCTGGTGCCTGTTCCGGTAAACCTTACCCTACGTAATTGATTGTAAAGGTCGGCTATCACATTGTAGTTTGTACTACCCCCATACTCAAGCGTACCACCGGTTGAGCAATCAAAGAAGGAGTCAAACCGGCCGGCAGGGAGTGGGCCCCCATCGGTATAAAGTGTTCCACTTCCCGACACAATTCCAATATTGTGGCCAAAGTACGGTTGAACAGAACGTAATGTTCCATTTATGGTAGTTCGGTATGTAAATGCTTGATTAGCATCAATGGTAACCGTATCTGCTGGACTAATGGTTACAATAAATCCGTTAGGTGCACCAGTAAGCGTGTAGGGGTCACCTCCGGTTTGTACCCAAACCGAAGGATCGCTCCAGTTGCCGTCCTTAGTTGAAGTGAACTGAGGAATGTTGTTTGGTATGGCAGGGTCTTCACCGGCAGTGAACTCACCGTTAAGGTCGTTTGCATTTACCAGGTTGAAGGTAATGGTATTATTGGTTTCATCTACGTTATCGGTACCAGCTCCTGGAGCTGCCTTACTCCAACTCGTTCCGCCAACGGTTCGTGCTGCAACGTAATCGGGTTCCGAACCTCTTACATCTACATCTTTGTAATTGAACACCAACGAACCATTTACACCTGCAACAGCATTATTCTGAACCTCCCAGTAGTACTGGAGAACTCTATTCCTGTCCAAAACCCCGGGATGGTAACTATTTATTGCATTTATTCTGATATAACCTGTGGTTGTGTTATCGGTATAGGTAAATACAACAGGAGTGTACTTCCCAGTTACCCCTAATGGATAGGTAAAGGTTTGAGAAGGGCCGGAATAAGAGTTAAAGTATTTGCGAATACCCACATTGCTGAAAACCCCATCGACCACAATCATTTTTGTTGGACCAAAAGGAGCGCCCTCAATGGTACTGTTAACTCCAAGGGTTAGCATGTACTGGTTAATATTCAGATTACCTAGAGTAAGCACTAAATTTTTGGTGAGGGTTATGGAATTTTGTAAGCGAGCACCACTGGAGTTAAAAAGCTCAAGGGTGCTGAATGTGCCAGTGCCTGAAATATATTGTAAACTGCTACCCTTTAATGAGATACCTGTACCAGTTCCATTATCGGTATAGGTTGCATTATTGGTTAGGTTACCTGCAACTATTGCAAGGTAAGAGCCGCAGATAAAGGTACCGCTACTTAGTGTTAGGTTTCCATTTACTGTTACATTATTGGAAGCCAATGTTACAGAGGTGAGAGGATTAATTACCAGATTATTAAATGTTGTAAGGGTTGTTCCTAGTATCTGCTGAGTATTTCCGTTGAAAGTAGTAGTATTGGTTCCCGGAGTATATGTACCATTATTTGTAAAATCGCCTTTAAGTGACACATTGAAATTATTGGCATTTAAAAAACTATAACTATTTGTTAGTGTAAGTGAACCATTTAGCACCAAGGGATTTACCATTAGCGTAACGGTGGCATTACGAGGAGTACCTGTTGATTTACCAGTGATCACCAAATTGTTAAGAGCAATATTAGCATCCATCCTGTAATTTTGAACAGCATCCAAAGTGGCCCATGATGATGGAGTTTGTGTAAAGATAATTTGCCCTCCAGTAACGCTTCCACTTGCTGGGCGAATATAAAGATCGCCATAAGTTGTTCCTCCGCCACGTACTATGGTAATGGAACCATCACTCATATTGAATACGCTACCCGGATTAGTTACCTCTAACTTAGCGCGGGTAAGGGCAGTAGCATCTCCACCTTGACCGTTAACTATCACCTCACCTCCGGTTTGGTAATACTTAAGCACACCTGTTGTTGTAGAGGTGTTTCTACGGATTTGCCCGTTAATAAAAAGTTGGCCTCCCTCAACCACCAGTGTTGAATTGCCATCGCCAGTGTAAACTATATCGTTGTTATTATTTGTTGTTCCATTTGTTGGACCAACAAACACCCTTCCGGCCCTTACGGTAAGTTTCCCGGCTAAGGTAACATCGTTAGTATTGACATTGGAGTTAGCAATTAGTATATTTCGGTTCCCGCTGTTGTTGGGATAATCAATAAGCAAACCAGCAGTTTCAGGGATGACAATTGGCGTGGTTGTAGATAAGGTAAAATCGCTATTGGGGTTTGTTCGGCGGTAAACCAGCGTGCCATTTCGGAGTATAAGCCAGTTATTAGTAGGAGTGGTTAATGTACCCCCAATATCAATTATAAGAGAATCGGCCTGTGAGGTTCCCTTATCAACAGTAACTGTGCCAAATCGGGTAATTGGATTGTTTCGTTGGTTTGTAACGCTCGATGTGTTACTTCCAGTAAAGGTTAAGGGGATATTTCTAAAGTCGCATTCACGCGGAGTGGTAATTCCTCCGCCTGCGGCACCGGTTGTATTGTTTACTAAACTTCCGCCAATGCTCATTCGTGCCGATGAACCATCCCAGTTGTCAATTGCGGAGTTATCATTAACTAAAACATTACCATTTACTACAAGGGTTTGTGTTATAGTACCACCACCATACCATACTAATCCTCCACCCTGAATATCTAGATCGCCATTAACTGTAATAGTTTTTGCTATTCGGGCAGCTGGTGGAGTGGGATAGTTAGCATTCCAAATTGGACAGAACCATGAATCGGCATTCTGACCTCGAGTAATCAAATTACCATATATTATAAGATTATTATTAGGGAAAATTATATTCGAACCTCCAAGTGGCGATAGTATAAGATTACCATAGCTGGTAATGCCATTGGGGAGGTAGTATGTTGTACCTGCAATAGGGTTGGTTGTATATAATTCAGTAGTACCAATATTAACATTGAAGTCAGAGTAATCACCTCCTGGAAACTGAAAGGTTGATGGGCTATCGTAATCACAAGCAACCCTAAAATTACCATTCCCATTAGGATGGTTTAGTACAAGTGAAAAGTTCGATGCAGGATTGAATCCAATATCAAGTGCTGAACCTCTTTCAATCTTTAGTATAGCACAGCTGCGGGGATCGGCATTGGGAGTTGTAAGGTTTGAGTTCAGGTAAACCGAATCGTTGCCTCCAATGATGACAATATCACCCGCACCGGGGACTGAGCCAGCGGGTGCTCCGCTATGGCCTATTAACGACCATGTGTTAACATTACTCCATAATCCGTTTTGGCGGCTATAAAAAATGGTTGGAGTGCCAAATGGATTGGTAGGATTATCATCTCCAGCAGTATAATCACCATCAAGAAAGGCAACATTCTCCAGAAAACTTCCTGTTCCTGGTTCGCCAATAAAATTGTTGGATTCATCCACATCGTTGGCATTACCACGCGTCCATGTGGATGAGTTGATATCGAAGCGGGCAGCAACGTACTCATCCTCGGTTACATCTGCACCTGTTACCACATCGGTTTGGTCATAGGAGAATCCCATGGTGGCGGTTGCCGAACCCAGGGTCATATCGCTTGTTTTAATCCTCCAGTAATAGGTAAGTGAACGGTTTTTGGCAGTTGTAGCTGGGTGCTCGTACCCAACTGGCACTATGGTAATATCGCCCCATGCAGCTGGAGTGCCATTGATGGTTATGGTTGCCGGTGTATAGGCAGGTGCAGCATGGTTTGTTGAGGGAGCGCCAACCGGGAAAGTAAAACTATTTGCACCTGAGGCAAATGTACGGGTTACTCCACCATTACCAGCTTGTCCTGAACTGGTAATGTAACGCGTAGCGCCTGAACCCGAAATGCTTGCCGCTGAAGTAAATTTAAGATTGTAGGTGCTAATATCGAGCAGTTTATCCTGTGAGAAAGTTAAAATACCCGATATGGTTGTATTGGCTTTTAGCCTTACTGGTGCTGCTAAGGCATCGGTGTTGTTTAGTTCCAGATTACGGAAAATACCGTTACCATCGCCATCAATATCGGTGGGATCATCATCGGCTATAACAATTTTCCCTGATCCTAAATGTATGGCGCTATTGTAGATGTAGGAAGTTGTAGTAGTTGTTGAGGTTGTTAGGGTGATAGTTTTACCGGCATCGTTCAGTGTGCCGGAAACCAGCATCAGGGAGTCCTGAACCTGAATATCGGTTTGAGTGCCTGAAAAATTCAGAATCTTGCCGCTTGGCTTATCCATCTTGAATTTCTTAAAGGCAAACGCTGTTGCAGAGTTAACCGTTATGGTTTGGTTTGACAAACCATTAAAGATAGTCCAGTTGGTGCCGGGTGTATAGGTTGTGCCATTAGCTACAAACATGTTACCCCCCAGGGTAACATTTAGGTTATTGGCATTGAAATCGCCTGAGAGTAATGAGAAGTTATTCAGAACGGTCATTGGGTAGGTATCGAGCAATACCACGCTGGAACTGCTTTGCCTGCTAATACTAAAATTCCCGAATGAAGCTCTTGAAATAATTCTGAAGTAAGGCGAATCAGCTAAACCCGTTCCGGTATATGGCATTATTACAATTGAACCTCCTGTAACCTCAATGTTGTTAGGATCGCTAAGAACCTCAAAAACCTTCTGCTGTGCTGCTATGGTGCCATCACCACAAACGTCATAAATATAAATTGTACCACCGCTCATGTTGAATACATTAGCGGTTTCGTTAAGGTTAAAAGTGCCAAGAGCCCCCTGTAGCCCTAAATCGGTTCGGTTAGTACCTAGGGGTGCATTAACTAAATCGTTTACAGTACTGTAAACTGCCGGAGTGCGGCGGAAACGACCCCTCAGGTAAAAGGTTCCACCGGTTTGTGTAAACGATGCCAAACCGCCTCCTGTTCCGGCAGAGCGGAACTGCTTGGCATCCACTTCGCCCCCATTAATTTCGAACTGCCCCGAAGCTGCTGCCCATGTTATAAATCCACCGCTCTCACGGGTTGAGATGTACCCCCTGTTTACCTTTAAAAGCCCCATAATCGAAAACGAACTACATCCTGCAGCGGTGTTGATTCCCATGGCTGCATTGTTAGGGGCTGCTACGTTGTAAGCAACATTAACCTCACGGTAATCATCTGCTGTAGTAAGTATAACCACATTATCGCCATCAAGTACTAATGCACCATTGCCTGGAACATAGTAATCGGAGTTGGGGCCGCCTGTGCCACTGTTGCATGTACCTTCGGAAAGTGAAGGTATGATAGTTGTACCTTGAAGGATAAGAGTACCAGAACGAATCCAAAGAGCCTTATCGAGGTTTGGATTTGCTCCTCCACCATAGCCTCCAGCAATGTTGGCTCCAAAAAGACGAAAATAATGATAGTCAGTAGAGTAAACCGTTAAACTGTAAGTTTGATCAACCCCTTTGCTTAAAACAAGGTTGTAAAAGTCGGTTGTACCCTCACAACGTAAGTTGTTGCTGGTGTTACCCAAGAAATAAACGGTAGCACATCCCGATGTTGGTCCAAGGGTTATGGGTGGCAATTGGTTGTAAATTGGATAGGTAAGATTAGTAAACCTTACTGTTCCGTAATTGGTAAAGTCACCATAAACACTAACAGTATGCGATTGGGTATAGTAGTAATTGGTGTAAGGCGCTGTACCTCCCTCAGTTACTGCAGTTGGGTCTGTAGTTGTATTGGTTACTCCATTTCCAACGGTTATTGATGCGCCACTATTAACGGTAACACTACCCAAAATGGTTAATTCGCGGCGAGCTGCCGTGTTATCGTTTATACGGTACGTGCCCTGCATAACGTGCAAATCGCCATTAAGGGTTAGATCATGGAGTTGAGTTGCGGTTACGCCGGGTGCGTTTATACGTAGGGAGTTGTATGTGGTTTGTGCTGCGGGTAGTGTAAAGTCTGCTGAGTTGTAGTATTCGGTTATGCCCCCTCCAGCATTAACAAATGTATTTGTTGTAGCAGCAGGGAAGTTAACCGAGGCAAGTTTTAAAATACCATCGCCGTTGAATTCGCTGAGGGTGATTGTAAATCGGTAGGTTGACATATCTAAAATACCACCCGCATTGATATTGAGTTCAAGATTGGTAGTGGTAACATCGGCAGTAAGGGTTACCGTTCGGCCCGAGAGGATTACTACCACATCGCCGTCGCCTGTAGGGGTACCAATATTATTCCAGGTAGTCCCACCGGGGTCGCTGGTCCAAGTGGCAGGGTCGTTCCAGTTTCCGGTTTGGTAGGAGAAGAATGTTTTAGGTGGATATCCGGCAGTCCATTCGGAGGTAACCGCACTAATGTTGGTAGTGTTGGTTATGGTAAATGTTTTGGCAATATCGTTAAAGGTTTGGGAACCTATAGGGGTTGCCCATGCCCCGGCAGTTGGACGTACCCAAATTATACTTGGGTCAACAGGGTTCTCGGTGGCATCATACTGGAAGGTAAGGGTGGCGGTGGTGGCTACACTTCCGGTTACCTGCCAGTATCGCTTTAAGTACTGTGAGCCAAGTGCAGCGTTATATACGGTCCGAAAACGGAGAGATGTGGAGCCTGTTATGTTGCTGGCGGTAACCGGAGCATATACTCCGTTCGATCCAATAGGAATGGTGTATGCGGTAGCCCCAGTAACGGTTTGTTGAATGTATCCGGTGCCGTCAGTTGTTATCATACAACTTGAGTTAAAAGGGCCTCCCTGAATTGCTGATGCGCTATTGCTGTTTATAGTAAGGTTATAATTGGCAATATTTAGGATAGAACTGTTTAATGTTAATATATTGTTAACCTGGGTATTATTGACCAAAGATTTTACTCCTCCTCCGGAAAGTGTTAGATTGAAGTAGGTGTATGCACCAACATTCTGATTTCCCGAATTATTGTAGTTAACTGTACCTGTTGTGGGTGCAGCTGCGCCTCCACCAGTTGTGCTTGTTATTCCGCCTCCGGCAATTGTCCCCCCAACGTTTATGGTTCCATTTCCCGAAAATAAAAGATATGTCCTCAAATTGGACGCGTTCATTGTAATATCTGCGGAAACATTAATTGTTCCAGTTGTTACTGAAACATAAGCATCTCTATTATCGTTTCCACCTGTTGAATTAATGCTAATGCTATTACAAGTTAATGTTCCCCCAGCAACAGCAATACCCTTGGCAACATTTTTAGTAGTAGAATTTACCACTACATTCCCTGTAACACTAATTGAATTTGCGCCGGAGAACGTTAAACTTGTTGCATTTGCTCCAGGTGCAATAACCAGTGAACCTATACTATTTGCAGGCGTAACGTTAAGCGTTACATTATGATTGTTTTGAATGGTTACTGTTCCTGCACCAGGGTTTTGCCCAGGGAAAACGGTTGCAGCAGCCCATGTTGTTCCATTGTAACGCTGCCAAATAGCAACGTTATTCCAGTTCCCTCCAGAAACCGTTTGGTAATCACCTGCAACTTGTGCTTTTACCAATAGGGATAGTGTTAGTGCTATGGTGAATAATAATACTTTTTTTGTCAAGTATTTAACACCTTGTAACCACATTGTAATCCGATTTATGGTAATCATAGTATGTTGTGTATTACTAATTATCAAAATTGATTAATCGAATTTACTTCAAAAATGTTTCAAATATGCCTATAAAATAGGCAAATTTTTTAAAGCAAAAACCAATCCAAAAATCGTAATAAACAGTACAACAGGTTTATAATTGACTTTACTTGATTTAGAAAAGTCCGAAAATGGGGAAGTTAAGGAAATAAGGTGTGTTTAGTGTTTCGGGTTTAGTGTGTGGCTAGTTCAAGGTTCAAAATTTCAGATTCAAGATTCAAAATTCAATATTTCAGAGCCTGTCCCGCATTAGCGGGATTCTGAATTTAGTGTGCAGTGTTCAGAGTGCAGTGTTCAGAGAGGTGTTGGGTTTTGGTGTTTTCAACGATCTGTTGAATTTACAATCCTCGTAAGCGCGCGTCTCCCGATGCGTGTTTTCACTCAAAAAAAATCGCCCCGAAGGGTCTAATCAAGGTAGCACAGGGTTTTAACTCTGGGTATTAAGGTATTCCGTGTATTTGGCTATGCACATATAGCTTAATCCAAAGAACCAGGAGGAAGCGTTGCATCGCAAAAGGGGGAGTATGGCAAAGAGCCTTTTACATGTTCTTTCTTGTCTTGATACAAGAAAGAACCAAAGAAAATCAAGGCTGAAAAGCCCGACCCGATGGGTGCCCCGGAGGCGGAACTGCAGCGCGATACTATTCGCCCCGCCTGCGGCGTGGCTCGTGTGGTATCGCTTACCAGGCCCACCGCCACGTTCCACCCCCGACCCACTGGCGGATCAGGCTTTTATGCCATTGCTTGCTTCTTTCGCTCATCTCGTTAGCGCGCGTCTTCTGACGCGTGCGTTCTTCTATTTCACAAACAACAAACAACTTTTTTGTCATCCCGAGCAACTGCGAGGAATCACATTAAGGATAAAGGATAAAGAGACTGTCCCGTATTAGCGGGATTCAAGAGCCTGCTCGGCTCTGCGGAGTTCAAGATTCCAGAACCTGTCCCGCATCAGCGGGAACCTGTCCCGCATTAGCGGGATTAAAGATTCCAAATTCAAGATTCAAGATTCTCCTCGTAAACGCGCGTCTCCCGATGCGTTTCTTCACTCAAAAAAATCGCCCCGAAGGGTCTATTCAAGGTAGCACAGGGTTTTAACCCTAGGTATTAAGGTATTCCGTGTATTTGGCTATGCACATATAGTTTAATCCAAAGAACCAGGGGGAAGCGTTGCATCGCAAAAGGGGAAGTATGGCAAAGAGCGATTTTAGGGAAAATCATTCAAAAAGGGGGAAAGGTTTGAAGGTACAAAGAGATGCTTTGATTGGGCTCAGCATGACAACCGTCTAATGAGACGAGCAATAGCAAGTGTCACTGAGTTACACAGTGAAATGCGGTGTTGCACAGTGTAAATCTGACTAATCTGTATTATCAGCGTTCATTTGAATTCACCATCAACAAACAACTAAACAATAACTTGCAATTTTCGGACAAATTTTGAATATTCTAAATTTTAATGCATGGCATAAACCATTAGTAAACAAATATATGTGAATTTTGGAATAAATGTTGCTTTGAATAATTAATTATAAATTGCCCAAATTATGAAACGAGTAGTACTGGTAACTGCCCTTGCCCTGCTGACAGTTATTTTAGCTGGGGCTCAAAATGTTAACGACTTTCGCACTATTGCTAACGGCAATTGGAGCACCACTGCTAACTGGGAGCGCTTCGACGGTAACTCATGGGTTGCTGCAACGTATTACCCCGGCGATGGTGAAACCAATCAAGTTAATGTGGATAGCACCTTAACTCTCGACGTTTCGGTTACCATTCCTACGCTCACCATATCAGGAACTCTTAATGGTTCAGGAAACAATACCCTTACCACAACCGGCGACTTGACCTGCATCGGATCCCTTAACTGGACAAATAATGCCGGGGGTGCAATAACGGTTGGGGGTAATCTGCTTATTAGTGGTTCATTTGGTATCAATAACCAAGACCTTACCGTGGCTGGTGCTACTACCCTAAGTGGTAGTGGTACTTTTACCGATGGGAGTAATATCTTCAACGCCAAGTATCCCTTGGAAGCAAGAGTGGTAGTGGTACTTTTACCGATGGGAGTAATATCGGAACCAACCTGTTTTCAGGAACGGTTAAGATAAACGATTCATCTGCTTTTATCTCTAGCGCAGTTACTTCAACTGGAAGAATGATTTTTGGAGGTAGCTTTACCCATAACTCTTCAAATAATACAAGCATTGGTACCGCTTCGATATCGGAGAAACTGGAGGTTAATAGCGGTACTTTTTCAAAAACTGCTGCTGGTACCCTAACAGTAAGTGGGACTACAACCCTTAACAATTCGGGAGCATTGAGTATTACCAGCAATAGCCAATCCAATTTTGTGGGTAAGGTAACCCTAAATGGAAATTCAATCTGGACTACCACTGCTGTAACCACAATTGGCAACCTTACTTTAGCTGGTGGCCTTGAGCAAAATTCCACAGGGGCCGTACAGTTTGGGGCATGTACTTTTCAAACTAATCCACAAAGTATAGCGGTAGCCAATAGTACAGGTAATATTAGTTTTGACAATACGGTTATTGTTGCCTCAAACCTTAATGTGCAAAACCTTGGGGATGGCACTAATGCAGGCGAGGTTCGCTTTAATGGCAACGTAACCATTCAGGATAATATAACTCTAACGGCTGATAGGACAGTTGTTATATACGGTACACTTAACGGGACAAATGCAACATCAACCTTTGTAAACAACTCAACGCTTGAGTATAGGAATTATAATGATCCCATGGCTACTGGTACTTTTGATGTAGATAATGAAGGAACTACCGTAAACTATTCACGCGACGGGAATCAAATTATTGCGCCTGCAACCTATCATCACCTGATTATTAGTCGCGAGGGCAGCAACACTGCATTACGTAGCAAAACCCTTGGTCCCGGCACCACTTTTACAGTTAATGGGAACCTGACCATAGATGAATATGCTCGCCTTTACTTTAGCAGCACAACCAATAATCAAACGCTTACGGTTGCTGGGAATCTTGAACTCTCATCCACAAATTCATATCTCTATACCCCTAATGCTGATGTTACCCATAGCCTCATTGTGAATGGCGAGTTAAATAACAATGGATCTATTTATCTTCAATATAGTACAGCGCGTTACACGGATATTATACTTAATGGCGAAGGTGAAATCATAAAAGGATCGGGGAACTTCCGACTCCGGAATCTTACCCTTACCGCTGCCAATGCTAAAACCTGCGCGGCTAACGGTAATATTGATTTTTACTCGGGTACGTCAGGTAACGCCTTCACAAACAACGGCGGTGCTTTTACGGCCACAGCCGGGACTTTTAGGTTTTTGGATAGCTTTAGCATTAGCGGAACTGGTGCTATAACATTTAACAACCTGCAGTGTGGTAACAACAATCAAACCATACAAATATTGAATCGCGATGTAGTTGTTAACGGCACGCTAACCCTAAATCATAGCAATACAGTAAGTAGTTACCTCGATTTGAACGGTTTTACCTTGAGTGTTTACGGGAATTTTACCAGAACAAACTCGGGTGAGCTGGGTAGTACTAATCATGCATCGGTATTAAATCTTGGAAATGGTAATACTCCTGCGGTTAGCGGTACGTTAAACTTTGAGGCCGGATCTAATACCTTGGGTACACTCAACCATAATGTGGTTAATGGAGGCAGCTACTACAACATCGATTCGGATGTAACCATTGCTAACCTGAATATAGTTTCGGGTGAGTTGCGCACAGCTAAAAATGTTACGGTAACCTCAACCTGGAGCAATTCAGGAACCTATAATCAAACAGCCAATACTACCTACTTTAGTAATCCTGGCAGTACAATATCCATTAACGGTTCAGGTATAAACAGTTTTTGGAACTTTGAGATTTCTGCAGCTACTACTGTGTCTACATCGAACGATATTTACATAAAGGGCAACTTTGTTAATTCCAGCGATAGCAACCCGGCCCTTAGCGCATCCAGCGGTACGGTATATTTTAATCGAACCGGGGGTACTCAGTATATCCAAGGAACTGGTACAGGAGAAGTAAATTTCTATAACCTGACATTTAATGCTTCGGGAGGCAAGTATATTGCCCACAATATCAATGTGGCTAATAACTTTTATGTTGATGCTGTAGCAACAGGCGTTTTCATTGAGAGCACTGCATCGCGAAGCATCAATACAAAAAACTTGCATGTTGCCGGGCGCTTGTATGTTCAGAACGCCGGTAGCGTTGCCCATAGCATTACCGTAAGCGGCAACCTGAACCTAAGCAGCGGATCGTATCTTCACCTCTGGTACTCTACCACTCGGTATGCCGATATTACATTTACCGGCAGCGGTGATGTTATTAGCGGAGGTGGTACATACTTTTATGTACACAGCCTCATATTTGATAACCCGGGCAATAAGTTTTTAAGTTATAGCGGGAATGTTGAACTAAGAGGTGGTGACCTTACACCCAATACTTTTACCAATAACGGCGGCCTGTTTCAAGCACCTTCGGCAACATTCCGTTTTAGGGAACACGATCAAACCTACAACATTGATGGAACGGGCGATATTGCTTTTGGTACAATTAGGATTGGAGCTTACACTCGAACAAATGTTATACTTAATAGGGATATTAGTGTTGACGGTAATTTGATCTTTCACCAAAGCAGTGCGGACAACTATCTCGATATTGATGGCCATACACTTACCCTCAACGGCAACCATACCCGCTATGCCAACGGTAGAATTCGTGGCAGTGGAACAGGAAGCCTTGTAATCAATGGTAGTGGTAGTTTCACGTCGACCTTTGCCTTTGACCAGACAATTCCGGGAATTACAAATCGCCTCGCAAACTTAACCATCAACCGAGGGTAAACGGGGAGATGTGGCTTGCAAACCTCATGGAGGTTAATAAACTAATCATATACGATGGTATTTTAAACTCCAGAGGGGGAAGCATTCTGGTGCATACCAGTGCTACCATTAACGGGGGATCATTTATCGATAATGCCAATGGTGGAACCAACACTTTTAACGGGTCCCTTACAGTAAATCCTGGCGGTAAGTTTACCTTAACATCAACATCACTACTGAACTTTAGCGGGGTAATTCAGAACTACGGTGATTTTAGCAAAACCGGAGGGGGTAATACTACCTTTACCGGTAACACAACCATTCAAGGCGACTCGGCGGTATTTTTCAGGGCTGGAGCAGTTCTTATTAACGATAACGTTACGGTAACCAATCAGATAAATACCGGAAGTGGTGTTTACATCTACTCCACACTTAACGGAAATGGCGCAGCAGCCACATGGGTTAACCAAGGGGTGCTAACCTACTTGGGAGTAATTGAACCTATGGCTACCGGTACTCTTGATGCCACCCATAACCCTAACACCGTAATTTATGCCAGGGAACTGAATATACAGTACATTAAAGGCACCACTTACCACAATTTGCATTTACTATCTGGTGGCTTCAGAACCATGCGTTTGGGCGAAGTCACCATAAATGGGAATCTCATAATTGGCGCAGAGAATATTTTCTACACTCGGGAGTTTCAGGTACACGGCAACTCTACAGGCACACTCACCATGTTAAATGCCTCGGAACTCCGAATTGGTCGATATGTTCCTGAGGCAACCAATGGCTTCCCAACCGGTTTTGTAAGGGCAAAAATTATTTTAGACCCCAACAGCCTTGTAACCTACAATGGTGTGGAGCAAAATTTATCACATGAACCCATTTACGCGAATTTAGCCATTACAAACGCAGGAAACAAAACTATTTCAGGCGATATTACTGTAAATGGTTACCTACGTATGACTGCCGGCACATTGGTGTTTGGTACAACTAAACGCATTGTAACCGTTTATGGTGATTTACTGGCTTCGGGTGGTCGTATCGACATGTCTGGAGGTGGGCTTGATCATGAGCTTAACCTTTACGGTGAGGTAAACCAGGCCAACCGCTTTAGTAACGCTGCCAACAGTATTGTCCGTTACCTTTCAACAGCCAACCAAATGATATTTTCACCTGCCGGAAGCGATTGGTACGGTAATTTGGTTATTGATGGTGGTAGCACCAAGTACCTAGAGGGATCAATCCAGGTTCGCACTAATATCAACCTGGTATCGGGCGTAATTCGGCTTAACGATTACGACCTCTCCCTCTACCGTACTGCCACAATTAGCGGGTCATTCTCAGCAACAAACATGATTGAAACAAACGGTGATGGCAAATTATCTAGAATTTTCAATGCCGTAACTAACCAAATTCCAGGTACTTATCCAGTTGGTTCAAAAGGGAAATATACCCCAGTTACAGTAAATAGCATCGCAGTAACAGGTAGTGGCAATCGCACAATAAACTTCCGGGCGGTTCCTGAGCGACACCCCAGTGTAAGCTATAGCTACGATGCGCTTATCCGTTACTGGGATGTTACAGCCTCCGATGGGTATAGCATCACCGCGGCAGATGTCAACTTTGCATATTCACCCCTTGATGTTATTGGCGATGAGACCAAGTATAACGTTTACCACTGGGACGGATCTGCATTTTCAATACCCCAGGGTTCGTCAATATCGTCAAGCACAATGATTGTACCCAATGCCCAACCGCTTATTGGCCAATGGACTGCCTTCGACTTGCTAACAGTTCGTGAAACCCTTTACTCCTACAAGAGTGGCGATTGGAACGATCCCGATACATGGACAACCGACCCCTCCGGTCAACTGCTGGAGGGCAATAGGGTACCAGAAAATTCCGACAACGTGTTTATACTTCAGGGGCGGAATGTTTACCTTACCAACAACCTCAACACCAAGGGTTTAATAATAAATATCCACGATGGTGGTACACTTGACCTACAAAGCTATGCCTTTAATGAGTTGGTTTCCATACTCGAGGGGCAGGGAACCCTTAAACTTGCTACCAACCAGATGCCCAATGTGGCTGTAAATGAGATTGTTGAACCTGGTGGAGGTACCGTTGAGTACAATGTTCCCGATGCAACCTTTGATTTAAACAATCAACCTAATTACTTCAACTTAAAGATTAACCTGCCCAATGCATCAAACGAGGCAATCCTGCTGAATAACCTTACTATATACGGGAATCTGATTGTGGACAGGGGTGTATTTAAAATCTTCAAGGATGATCCCTCAGCAACCATTCATAACAGAATAAAGTTAGATATTCATGGTGATGTTGTGGTTAACACCAATGGGGCTATCCGAACAGGAACTGCCTCAACGCACGATGCCACCCTTCCCCCTGCAGGCACATCACCTGGATCGGCTGTGCCCCGCTACTACGATGTGTACCATCAGGTTTACATTAAGGGCAGCCTAAAAAACAACGGTTCCATTCGCTTTGTGAGCGACGATATCAATAGTTTCCGTTTCGATACCCTCACCACTCGTGGAGCAACCACGGTTCGCTTTTACGGAACCGATAATCAGGTGGCTGAATGTTTTGGGCAAACTGATTTCTATAACCTAATTATCGATAAAGGTATCAATCAAAGCGTAGAATTTAACATTAATGCATCGGCACCCGAGAATTTCCGCCTGTTTGGATGCAACCGTTATCATGTTCCTGCCCATGTAGTGAACCCTGAATTGAGGAAAGCGCTTTGGATCCGTAATGGTACTTTAAGGCTTTCGGGGATGGTTACCATTCCCTCGTTAACCGAAGGATTGGGTGTAGAGGGTATCCAAACTTCGTACTTTATTCCCGCAAATGGAGCCTTAGTTCTAGATGACAGAGATGTAACGGTTTTAATTTCGGCCGACGAAAATGCTGAGGTAACCGCAGCATGGGGTTTACCCTCGCAGGGCGTTCATAAGGATAACACTCGCCGGCAGGAGTTATACCTTTATGGCACCCTTCAAATTAACGAGGGTTACCTTTCCAGCCGTTTCTCGGGGGGTATTGTTTATGGCGATCAAGGCGGCGAACTGATTGTTAACGGGGGTAAACTTAGCACCAGGCAAATTAGAACCGGAAATACAGGAGCAGCATCATTTGTCCAGTCTGGGGGCGAAGTGGAAATTCTTGGGCGTTACACCTACGACGTTTCGGGTGTTACCGATGCAGCCTCGTTGCAAACTGTTCCCTATAGTACAGTTGAAAACGGTTACCGGCTTAATGGAACCGCTGCATTTAATTTTGCTTCCCCTGCCAGTTTGTTTGCCATGACAGGTGGAACAATGCGAATATACAACACTTCAGGAGGTTCCACTTCAAGGGCTTTCCGATTGATGACCGCTCAGGGTAATACCAACGTAAGCGATGCAGGCACAGTGTACCTCGAAATTATAAGGAATACTCAGTACGATGTTGAATGCCCGAATTCAAGGTTGCCTTCGCTAATTGTTAATAGGAATGCCCCAACAGGCACTAATGGTGCAAGGCTTTACTCCGATATCAAAGTTGCAGGGAACATTGTTCTTAGCGGCTACGGAATTCTACAAACCAACACGCCTAATTACAACCTTACCGTTTCGGGGAACTTTACCATAGGCTCCAACGCCAGCTATACGCCCGGCTTAAACCGCACCATTTTCAATGGGAGTTCCAATACAGCCTTTACCGTTAACGGAACAATCAATGGTGATCTTTACTCCATGGAAATTGACAAATCATCGGCTACGCTTACCTTAGCTGGCACAAACGGAAATATCAACATTAACGGAGAACTTTCGCTGGTATGTGGCACTTTTAATGATGGTGGCTTCACCATAACGGCTCGTGGAAATATTGTTAACTCAGCCACCCATACGGGATTAGGTAAAATCCTGATAGCTGGAGCATTAGCTAACCGAACCATTGGGGGTAACGGCAGTGGTATTTTTGGCAATGTGGAAGTAAATGAAGCGGTGGATATTCTATCGACACTAACAGCCAACCAACGAGTTGCAGGGAACCTTACCTTTACCAGTGGGTCGCTTAGCCTTGACTATTTCAGTTTAACCCTCGATGGTAATTTATCGCCCAATGTTCAAACGGGTTATACCATTCAAACCCTTATTCGCACCCGAGGGGAGGCTTCCGATGGTGGTTTTTTTCGTAAAATCAATGCCAACGGCAGTTACCTGTTCCCCGTGGGAACAAACACCGATGGAATTGATAGGTTTACACCCGCCGTGGTAACCGTTTCCGATTTTTCCGACGATGGTTACATTGCCGTTATCCCGGTGCGGCATGAGCTTCCTACTCTGAATCAATCCACTACGGGCGATGCCTTGCAGTACTACTGGCGCGTTAAGCAATCGAACTTTACTGCATTACCTAATATTGCTTGGTTATACAAGTACGTTGAAAATGATGTATTGGGTGATGAGAGCACTTACGTTCCTGGCCGTATTGAGGGTGTTACTCGTATAGCCGAAACATCAGGTGTTAATACTTCGGAAAACACCATAAGTTTCCCGGTTCATACTCTTGCCAATGCCGATTACACCGCAGCAGAAACAGATCGGTTTTCAGGATCAGTTCGAATTTTCTACTCCCGTTTAACAGATGGTTACTGGTATTCGCATGCATGGCACGACGGTAATAACTGGTCCTTTGAGTCCCATACCGGAGCAGCAGCAGGTACTTACCCAACTGCTGGCGATATTGCCATAATAGGATACGGTGGACACGCTACAAATGGTGGTTACCACTCCATTATGGTAATGAGTGGCACTGCCGAGTGCGCTGAATTACGTTTTAACTCCAACCCATCGGGATATCAATCCCGCCTGGTTATCGATTCCGATGCTTCAGCCAATCTCGGTAAGGTCTCTGGGGTTGGAACATTCATGATGTGGATTAACCCAACCCAAGTGCCTACTGTAAATGCCGATTTCACTGAGTTTAGCAACGAAGAAACAAGCGTGTTCAACTATTACATGCATCAGGATGGAACTGTAAACATTCCAACCTCAATTACAACCTACCCTAATTTAAGGTTCGAAGGTGGAGGTGGTACATTAGGAAACCGCATTGCTATTGTTGATGCCGATATTTTGGTAAAAAAGAACTTAATTGTCGATAGCAAGGCTGTTTTGAGGTTAAGTTCAGGTTCTTCAGGAGATATAACTGTTGAAGGTACAACAAGAATTGGTGGTTACCTATCAGGACTTATTGAGTTCCCAACCGATGCCGAACGGACAATAACTACCGCCCAGCTCCATTTAACTGACAGTCCAGATAACAGATTACGTGTACTGAATAGTACCCCGAACGGATTTATAAATACGGTTCGTATTACAGGTACGGGTATTACTCAGAACGACGGTGCAATTGATCTGTTTAACGGTAATTCAGGCGACAATAATGCCATTCTTGAGTTCACAGGCACAAGCAATGCCACATTTACCAAAGTGAATGGTACCAAGCCCAACCTTTATAGAGTTGTTGTGAATAAGGGTACAGATCAAATTTCAACCTGTACTATAAGTACAGCCATAACACTCGGAGCACCTACTGACGTGTCAACCAAGTCAATAGTTTTACAAAACGGTACTCTTGTTTTGAGCAATGCTTCAAATGCCATAACGCTATCATCGGGGGGGGCTTACTTCAGTATTCCCTCAACATCAGCGCTTCAGCTAAGCGCTGGTACCTATACCATTACCAGTTCCAACAATGGAATTGTTCTTTACGGTAAGTTGCGAATTGATGGCAATGCCACCCTGGATTTGGGAGATGGTTCGGTAGCCGAAACCCGAAATATTGTCTACTACAACAATGTACCTGAACTGCAAATTGCCGATATGGCAACCTTACAGGTTCAAACCCAAATACGACGCCCAAGTGGTACGCTTGCCGGTTCGCTACATTATACCCAAACCGGTGGAACTGTTATTATTCACGGACGAAGACGTAGTGTGAGTAAAGCACTGCTAGAGATATGCAACTCAGGTAGCCAGTTTAACATGTCAGGGGGTACAATTAATATCCGTAGGGGTGGTGGTACAACCTTTGGGGACCTTTACCTTGTGCCTGCGTCCTCCTCGGTTACCGGTGGCGAAATCATTTTCTCGCAGGGTACACTTAATGCAAGCTACACCTATAATATCAACGTAACACCAACTCTTAACAATGTTACCATAGCCGGAAACACCACTAATAACCGAACCGCTACGGTTAAAATTATGACCGATCCATTAAAAGTAGGTGGTTTATTCAAGTTCGATAATAATCTGGCAGCATTCAACTCAAACAATACGCATACATATCTTTACGGTGATCTGCAATTCAATGGAATTTGGATACATGGCACCACCGATTCTGTAGTATTAGCAGGCAACGTTCAAACCATAGGTGGATCACCCACATTCAACCACATGAATGTTCGGTCAACCACATCGGTTACACTTGCCGCATCATCGTCTCCAGTGGTTAATGGGACACTTCACATTGCCCAGGGGCAACTTATTGATGGTGAAAATGCTATTACTGTTAAAGGCGACTATATAAACAATGGTACGCACATATCCAGCAACCCTAACAATTCTACAACCGGAATTAAACTCAAGGGGGTTGTTCTTCAAGAGATATCGGGAACCGGGACATTTGGGTTAATGGAACTCGATAACCAAAATGGAGCTAAACTCCTAAACGATATTGCACTAACCCATAATCTTATTCTCACCACAGGTGTACTTAATATTGGAAGCCACAAACTTTCGCTGGGTGTAAATGCACAGGTTGTTGCACCTACTGGCTTCACATCAACCCGAATGGTACTCACCGATGGGGTTTATGGCAACAATGCCGGTATTGAAAAAACAATACCGGCCGGTGCATCTTCCTTCACTTTTCCCATTGGGGTTTATGGTAAGTACACTCCTGTTGAGCTAACCGTAAGTCAAAACTCAACCCAAGGTCAGATACTGGTTAAGCCGGTTAATACCGTTCATGTTGGAGTTCTCGATCCTACTAGGGTGCTCCAGTACTGGTGGTACATGAATAGTAGTGGCATTTCTAACTTTGAGGGAGAGGCAGTAATGACCTATGTTGATGCTGATGTACTTGGAGATGAAAACAGTTACGTTTCGGGCCGCCTTACAAACGATATTTGGGCAAAGGTAGACGGTGCCGTGGATGCTGTTAACAACACCATCTCCTTCAACTACCCTACTGGAACAACATCATTACTTGGCGATTATCTTGCTGGCGAGGACCACGCCATTGGCGATAGCATTATCACTTACTACTCCGAAAATAGTGGGGTATGGGACAATGCTGCTAACTGGTCGCGTTCCGATGGTGGTGTTCCCTCACCAAATGGTCCTTACGGCGTAAAGGTGGTTATTCGTCCGCAACATACAATAAGTACCAACGGAAACAGGCGAACCACTTACCGAATAACCATTAACGGTCGCCTTGAAATAGGTTCCACATATGGTCATAACTTCAGTACGGTTCTGGGAACAGGCACTCTTGCCCTGGAATCGAGTACACTTCCTGCTGGTAAATACGACGATTTTATAACCTGTACAGGAGGTAGCGTTGAATACGGGGGAACATCGAACTATACCATTTACGACACCTATAATACATACCGAAAGCTAATAATTGCTGGTAGCGGAACAAAAACTCTCCCCAACATCAACATGACCATTTGCGATACCCTAGCTGTCCTCAACTCAGCTTCATTAGCAGCCCAAGCAAATAGAACCATTACATTAAACGGAGACCTTATTAAGGATGCCACAGCTTCCCTCAACGCCGAGCCTAGTGGACAAACCTTTGAACTCCGTTCAACCAGTAATCAGGTAATTGATGCAACACTTAATGCTGTAAGCAACCGTTTCAACAACCTGTCGGTTTACAATAACAAGGAGGTAACCCTTCAGGGGCCCATCAATGTGGCAACCTATCTTGGGCTTTACGATGCCTCGGTAGTAAACACAACTCCAACCAACATTTTAAAACTGGAGCGAATCGATGGTTTAAATAGTGTTTCAACTTCGGCTTTTGTGAGAGGGCCTTTAATGCGAATACTTGCAAACGGCTCGGCTGAACACCTATTCCCTGTGAGATATCTTAACCATAAGAAGAATACCAGCATTGTGGCACCTGCTGGTTCAAGTAATTCATACTGGACAGTTGAGTATCTGGAGGAAAACCCTAACGATTACGGGTATAATCCATTAAGTGTTGAACCAGGGCTATTGCAGGTAACAGCCACAGAGTTCTGGAAGATTAAAGGCCCCAACACCTATACGGCAAGGTTAAAGCTGGTACTCGACGGCACATCCGATGTAGCCAACACCATCGATAACCTGAATAACCTTAGAATTGTCCGCTGGAACGGCACCAAATGGGAGATTGTTGGAGGAACCGTTACCATAACCGGAAGTGCAGCAAGTGGCACCATCACTTGCAACTCTACTATTACTTTTAACAACACCGATCAGATATTTACCATTGGTTCAGTGGAACCAGCAACAGCTGAATTCACCGATGGCAATACCACTATCTGCGCTGGCCAAACCGTACCTATTGAGATTACTTTTACCAAGGGAACTCCACCCTATAGCATCACATATACCGAGAACGATGTTAATCCTCAAACTATCAATAATATAACCGACAACCCCTACACTTTTAATGTTACCCCATTTGTTACCACAACCTACCAGCTCACCGCAATGTCGCATGCGGGTGGTGCTGGGGTGGTAATTGGATCGCCAGTTACAGTAAGTGTTTACCCACGACCCAATGTCAATATTGATGTACAGGCATCAATCTGTTCCGGCGACGATGCTTTGGTTACAGTTACTCTGACCTCAGGAATTAGTCCCTTTAGCTTTACCTACTCTGTTGATGGCATAAACGACCCGGCTATCAATAATGTTACATCGCCCCACAGTTTCACCAAGGGGCCCTTGATATGGATACCTACAGGTTCCCCACCATCGCCTTACACCGATTACGAGTTTAGAGTTGAACAGGTTGTTGATGGTCATGGCTGTGTTAATGATTACACCATTGACATCAAGCCATCGGACACACTTAGGGTTTACAAAATTCCTGAAACCGGACCTGCTTACCATGTGCCCAATAACTTTGCATTCTAAATAACTAAGCCCCGGTGATGAGCCGGGGTTTTTGTTTAGTATTCAGTGTACGGAAAGATTTAAAATTCCCTAAATTCAACCAATAAATGCAACTTTCGGTGAGGATGACATCAATATTTTTTCAGCAAAGAGAGGGGAA
>OMKS01001163.1_pt1 | contig 24014 bp, 23 predicted proteins | sample 1674721 | NCBI WGS metagenome assembly OMKS01 (sample SAMN06264996, study PRJEB25208) | sediment metagenome | isolation source: hot spring sediment | place: USA: California | collected 2014-09-02
GTCCAGTACAGAAAAAACACCGTCGCGGCGATTCCGTAGAGCACGTATCCCAGCCATGGTTTGTTTTTCATCAACGGCCTTCCCCCTGTTGTCTCTTCTCGCGGTTCCGGTCCCGGGTCGCTGTTTCCCGGTCGGCGCAATTTTTTATTCCACCTGTTCTTCAGGCGTACGTCACAAACTGGATCAACACGGACAGTAATCCCGGGGGATTCTCTGATCTCTTGATTGCAATCCGCCGCACCGATACAAGGTATTGCTCCGTCTCCACCCGCTTGAGGTAATCGACGAGCTGGGCCATCGTGATATTCTCGAGCCGCAATTCGACGGAAGATTCCCGGTAGGGCCCCCGTTCGATGGTCTCCGACGGCCGCATGTGGCTGATGTTCGGCTTTATGCCCGCGCGGCCCGCCTCCCGCTCGAGAAAGGAAAACAGTGAAAAACCTTCGGGCCTGTGTTCTATCATGCGGCCCACGTCCCGCGCCTCGTCACGCAGTGACCGGTATTCGGCGCTGAGCACCGCCAGTTCGCGGAGCATCGACTCCTGGTGATGGATGGCGCGTTTCGTCCGTTCCCTGGCGTCCAGGAAAGGAAACAGGATGAACTGCACCAGGATAAACAGCACTACCGCGACCGCGCACAGAACCAGGTATTGTTTTTCCCTCCTGCTCAGTCTCACAGTTTTCAGCACCGCCATGTTCATGTCCGTCTCCGGGGTTCTATTCTCATGTCAAAACCGACTCTGCCGCCGCTGCGCATCATATTCGCCGACGTGATGGTCACCGAACTGAAAAGCTCGCTATTCTCCAGCGCCGCTCGCACGGCGTCAACTGTGTTGAACGTGTCCGTCTCTCCCTGCACGCGGACGGTCTTCTCGTCATAGGTGAAGCTTGTTACGAGCAGGTCGATGGATTGCGGGACGAGCGCCGACACCTCCCGGAGTACGGCCAGTACCGGCAACGGCCGTCCCGCGTGGTCTCCTCCCGCGGCCTGTCTGCGCAGGTCGTCCAGGGCCGTTTTCACCTGTTGCACGGGGTTTACGATCCGCGTCGTTTCCGGCAGGGTTTGGGTGAACAGTGTCCGTGTTTCCGCGCGCAGTGCCGTGAGATATCGGCTGTCCGTCCTGTAATCCAGATAGATATTCGCGCCGAGGAACAGCAGGACCGCCGCCGACAGCGGGGCCAGCCAGGGGAGCTCGTCCCGAAACCATTCCACCAGTCCCGCGGCCCCGTTCCTGTCGCGAACAAAATTAAACCCCGGCCCGCCTCCCGCGTCGCGCAGTGCCAGGGACAACGCCTGATTCATCAGGGCCGGGTCCCAGGCCGAGAGCGCTTCTTCCGTGAACTGAATGGCCTGCTCACGGGGCACGGTCGGTTCACGGGGCGCCAGATCAAACAGCCGGCCAAGCTCGTCCCGAAACCCTTCCGAACGACTGCCCCCGCCCGCAAGGTACAGGCTGCCGGGCTTTTCATCCGTCACGCCCCTGAGGCTGAGCATCGTCATCGTGGCCGACACCTCGCGGTGCAGTGTTCGGCAGACATTATCCACGCCGTCCTCCGCCATGTGCGTTTCCCCCGCGGGCAGCGAACGAAGTTGCACGATCCTGCCGCCCGCGACGACAGCCAGGGAGGTCCGGACGGCGCCCACATCCAGCAGAATCGACGGCGAAACTTCGTCACACTCTTCCGCGGCGATCCATCCCGCCAGGGACGCCGCCTCGACATCGACGACGGAAACGGACGAACAAAAGGGCGCCAGCAATGCGAGACGTTCCGCCATGTGATCCCGCCTCGCGGCGGCGGCCAGCAGTTCAGTGCCTTCGCCGCGGTCGAGCACGAGGTAATCCACGACGGCATCATCGGCGGAAAAGGGCAGGGTTGGTTCCAACTCGTAGGGAAGAGTCCGAAGAAGACGTTTCCGATCTCTGAAAGGCAGTCGGATGGTGCGGAAAGAACAGTGTTCCATCGGCAGGGCGGTAACGCAGCGGCTGTCCCGAAAGGTCTCTCTCCCGAACACTTGTTCCAGTGCCTGTTCGAGCCCCCCGGCCTCGGCCGGACGGACCAGCACCGTGTCGATTACCCGGCAGCCCCGCAGCCCCGCCGACATCGAAACGGCCTTGATACCGTCCCTGCCGATATCGAGTCCGGTTACGCGCTCATGCATGGTGTTTCATCCCTCCTTTTCATCGCCTCGTTCACGGTCGGTTCAATCAACCGTCCAGGACAGGATGACCGGCATGTCGCCCGGTCGTTCCCGCTTTACCACCGCCGTGATCCGCCTGATCATACTGTCCAGACGGCCCGTCGATTCAATGGAAAAAACATCGCTTCGAACCCGGACGAGTTCCGCCTCGATGGTCACGTCGCTCATGCCCGGCACCCGACGGTACCAGGAAGACGCCGACAGGTCGTTGTTCTCGTCTCTCCTGTAGCGGTCCATGTCGTCCGCCATGCCGGCGGTAATACGCGGCGAAAGCGCCTGCAGGACAGGCTGCGGCGCCGTGTTGATGTTGACGCCGCCCGTCTCGTGAACGGTGAGAAATTCCCTGATGCCCGGGACATCGTCCCGGCCGTGGAAAAGATCCTCCGTTACGCCTTTTACCAGCAGCAGTTCGTCGATCGTATCCAGGGGTCCGTTTTTGCAGTCGCAGGGTGAAGCAAGGCCCCGGTAATAGCCCCGCTCCGCGCCGAAGCCGGTGATATCGTCATCTTCGTCTATCCAGTCGGTAACGGCGTCAACGATATCACAGGCTTCCTGTTCGCTCAAGCCGAAGAGGGGAAGGGAGAAAAACCGCTCCAGAACGTCATGCCAGACTTCTACGACACCGTTTTCGTCGACGAGCATGTTCAACGGTATTTTACCCGATTCGTCCACCACGCGCACCTCGCAATGCCCGATGCCGAAGGCCGCCGCCGACTGGAGACTGACTTCCCCGGCCCGGGCCCAGTCATCGCGAAGGGATACCACGTCGCCGTCCTCCTCCTTCAGCACGTACCTGCCGACGGCGATGCAGGACTTGGAAACATGTTCGAGAATGATCCCATCGCCCGTGTTGGCAGCCTCGTACACTCTGGTGCGGGACGACGCGTTGAACCGCAGCGTCACCGACACGATGAGTGTCATAACCAGCACCACCAGCACAAGCGCGATGCCCCGTTCGTCCCCGGGACGCTTCATGCGCACGGGTGCTCTCATGAACCCCCTCCCGCGGCACGGGGAATGAACACCTTCGTCGTGAAAACACGCACGCCTTCGGAATCGCACGGATCGTCAAACTCCAGCCGGATCGAAACCACCGGCGGCGCCGTTCCTCGATGGTTCCGGGTATCGGACTGCGAGTTCCACTCCGGGTGCGCTTCGCCCTGCCGCTCGAAGAACCGGCACCTGAAAGAACGAAGACCCTCGGCGACGATATGGGCGTTCTCGTCGTCGAAGGGCCGGTGAAACATATCGTTCTCCCCGTATTCCCGGCACAGGCACTCCCGTCTCATCAGCATCCAGCCGTCGCCGTCGAGGTCCTCAACGCCGAACCAGGTTATGTCGGACAGTCCCCCCGAGATCCCGGCAAGCCCCAGGCGGCGGGATGAAACGAAACGCAGTTTCGTGAAGGAATCCTTCCAGGCTTCCTGAGGACCGCCTTGAAAAACAAATTCACCGTCCCACGGCGCGAGCGATTCCAGATCTTCCGAAAGCTGGTTCATGACGACCCGCGCCATGGCGTAGGACTTGTCCAGCTTCTCGCCTTCGCGGGCGACGCGGAGCGTCCCGGTCCATGCAGCGTACAGTGTGCCGAGTACGATGCCCAGGATCAGAACGGCCATCATGATTTCCACGAGGGTGAAGCCCCGGCCGGCCGGCCCCGATTTCCACGCCTTTCCCGTCACCATGATTCTCCATTCATTCCTGTGATACGACCCGGTACAGATCGAGCCGGTACGTGTTGTTCCGCTTCATCCGGTCGTTCGCGACCACTACGGTTATTTTGACCAAGCCGGAAAGAGGCGTGTTCTCGACCCGCGCCTCCCAGGAATAATCGGGAAAATCGTCGCCGAACCCGCCGCGATCCGAACGAAGCTGCGCCGGTACTGTCGCCTCCAGTTCGGCCATGCGGCTTTGCGCCAGCAGCGACGCCGTGGTTTCGAACCGCGACCGGTTCAGCATGGCGACGCTCTGTGACTGGGACTGGAAGACGGCGACCAGCGCCACGGCGAGCACCGCCATGGCGATCATGACCTCCAGGAGCGTAAAGCCCGCCGCACGGCTCGTTGCCGGCTCGCCACACCGTCGTCTCCCCGGTACGCCCGCGAGGACCGCCGAACCTGCCGCGTCGGCTCTCCTGGCGCTTATCTCCTTGACCTGACTTATCATATTGGCTATACAGACATTCATCATTCGAAATGAAAGACCTCCGGAAAGGAAGGAACCATGTCACCTGCCGCCCTGCTGGCGAACATTCCCCTTTTCCAGGCCCTCGGGCCCGACGACCGGGAGCGGCTCAGCCGTTCCATCAAGCGCCAGGTCGTTCACAAAGGAACAGTCCTCTTCCAGAAGGGCGAACCGGGCACCACGCTCTACGTGATCATCACGGGGAAAATAAAAATTATTCTTCCCTCGTCGCTGGGTGAAGAAATGGTCCTGGCCGTTTTCTCCGGGGGCGATTTCTTCGGGGAAATGGCCCTGCTGGACGGCATGCCCCGGTCCGCCGACGCAGTCGCGCTCGAGGACGCGGAGCTTCTCATGCTCGACCAGGCCGACTTCGTGTCCTTTCTGCAGAACAATCCGGGAGCCATTCAGGCCATTCTCCGGTCCCTTTCGCTCCGCCTCAGAAAAACCGACGATCTCCTGCAGGACACCTGCTTCCTCAACGTCTCGGGCCGCCTCGCAAAAAAACTGGTGGAACTCGTCGAGGAACACGGCACCCGGCAGGACAACGAGGCCGTCTTCGACCTGTCGCTCACCCAGGCGGATCTTGCCAGGATGGTAGGCGCCTCCCGGGAAAGTGTCAACAAGGAACTTCGCACTCTTCGTGAAAAGGGCCTGATCACCATCGAGGGCCGGTCGTTCACCATTCACAACATGGAGCGCCTGAGACGGCGCATCAAGTAAAACGCGGACGGGGGGGGCGGGGCCGCGGCGGCGCCCCCGTCCCCCCGTGTACCGTGTACCTTGTTCCCCGGCGGCGTGCGGATCACCGCCGCGCCGTGAACGGTGTGCCGGGTTCAGCGGTGACCTCTCATTGCAGCATCTCCACCGGCTCCGGGTACCACGTTGGCGGCTCGTCATACAAAGGATCCTGCCAGCACTCACATATCCAGTAGTCATTTTTATCATCATTTATATACGTGCCGAAGTATGTATCCTCGGGGCGCGGCTCTGTCGTGAACTGACACCCGAAATGCGGCGCCGCCATGGTTTCCGGGTTCAGGATATCGTCGCCCGCGGGCGCGACACCGTTCACGACCCAGTTCACGAGGTCGTCGAAGGCTCCGGTCGTCTCAGCAGCGTTCATGCCGCAATGGTTGACGCTCCGGATGACGCGCGTTCGTAAGAGATCGCTTTTCCCGGCCGCGTCCACCTTTTCCGCGTAGAGAATCTCGTGCGAGAAGGGCACGAAGAAATCCCCGATATCGTGCATGCTGAGCACGGGTATCGTGATATCCCCGGACACGGGATACATGATGGCTTCGGAGAAGGCCAGGTAGTCCGGGTTGGTCGCGATTCTCTGGATCGTATCGTTGAGATACGCCCGGCCCTCCTCATCGTTCAGGTAGTACTGGTACTCCGCATTGTCCACCACGTTGCCCATGCCGGTACCGGCCGTGGGATCGACGATGAACTGGTAGCCCTGCCTCGCGACCTGGAAGAAGGTCATGTTGGAGAACGCCTCGTACCACAGGGGGCGCCATCCGCCCGACCGGTACATACTGGCTTCCATGAAAAAGGCGCCTGGCCAGTCGGGATTCGCCCCGCGGGTCGGGTCCTCGGGATCGTAGTAATACGGCTCAATCATACTGGCCGGCGGTAGAGGCGGAATATAGCCGAGCGGACTAATCTCAAACTCCCCAATGCCGAACGTTAATGCCACGAGCAGATCGGCATTCTCCTCGGTCATGGGCACCTTGAAGTTACAATCGGTGAAGCAGTTTGCCAGGAGCGCCATGTCGGTGGAGAAGCTGAATTGCTCCATGGCGCCGCCGACCACGCCGCACATGGGCATGGCGCCGTCGTAGGCTTCGGGATACTCGGTGACGGAACGCGCCGTGATGTGCCCGCCCATGGAATGGCCGGTGATGTACACCCGTCCCGGGTCACCGTGGACCGCTGCAAAGTAGTCGAGCAGTGTTCTGGTTCCCACCACGCCCGTGGCGATCTCGTACCCGTTTTCCACGAGATGCTCTCTCAGGAAGCCGGTCATGCTCAGGCTCAGCTCGGGATCGTCTCCCTGGTAGCCGTGGCAGTAAAGCACCAGGTCGCCGTTCCAGTTGTCGGGCATCTCAATCCAGTAGCCGGCCACCTGGTAGCCCGACCAGGGATTCACGTAATAGCCGTAGGTGCCGCCATACGTCTCGGCCCCCGCGAGGGCTTCCAGCTGCAGGTGGTTCCGTTCCACGAAGCGGAGCTGCTCGTAGGTGCAAGTCGCCGTCGACTGCGCCACAAACCACCAGGGATCGAGATAAGCCGGATCCCATGCCGCGAAAGCGGAGGCAATGACGGGAATTCCGTCGGGGAAGGCCATCTCCTCGGTAATGTACAACTCTTCCATTCCCTCCACTTTCTCGACGTACGACAGTTCCTCCGTCTCAAAACCCAGGACGACGTCCTCGGCGTCCGCGTTAAAGGTGATGGCCTTGGGCACGCCGGTCACGTCCTCGTTCGACCAGGGTTCCCACTCGGCGCCCGCGACCGTTCTGGGATCGCCGGTTTCCATGAAATTGCGGAGAAATGCCCCCATGGCGTCCTGGAGGGCGATGCGGCCGGCCTCGTTTTCGGGAATGAAGGAATACCCGAAAAGACTGTCGGGACCGCCGAAGAAAAAGGGAATCTCCATCGAGTGGGCCGCGCCGAAAATCGTCGCGAACTCGTCAAGTTCCGGCACGCCGCCACCCGCCCATTCAAAGATGTAGGCGTAGACGTCGTCCTGGTTTTCACGCAGTTCGCGGCAGAGCTCGTCGAGGTACTTGACGCGGTAGTTCAGCGTGGTGAACCGCGTCAGGTCCTGGAAAATGCGTTCCTCGTTCTCGTTCGGAAAAATTTCTTCATAGGTCCATTCGTGTTCCTCATCGAAATCGGGATCAAAAATATCGTAGACCATGCCCCAGTTTTTGCCCAATTCCGCCCAGGCGTCCCCGGCGGCCAGGAGCAGGTCGTTCCACTCGTTTCTGTTGTACCCGATGATGATGGGTACTTCGTTGTAGTTGCCCTGATCCAGGGCGTTGATCACCGTGTCGGGGATCACGTAGCCGTCGGCGAAGGCGTTGTAGGTCTGGAGCTCGACCTCGCCCAGCGCCGTTTCCATCGTCGCGAGCAGTTCGGCCGCCGGAATCGCCCGAAGGTCCTCGGCGCCGAGCTCCGCGTATCCCGCGGCTTCGGTTATCGTCTCGCCCATGTCGGCGGGAATGACCGGCATGACGCCGCTTTCGGCGACCGCCCGGTGGAAAAGACCCTCCGCCAGCGGGGATATGACCAGGTTCATTACGTTGTGGCCGCCGGCCGACTGTCCGGCGATGGTTACGCTGCCCGGGTCGCCGCCGAACGCCTCGATATTACCCTGTATCCACTCCAGGGCCTTGATCTGGTCCAGCGTCCCGAAGTTGCCCGAATTGCCGTAGTCGAGAATATCTTCATCGCGCAGGGCGGCGTGGCGGAACCAGCCGAGCGGTCCCAGACGGTACTGCACCAGGACCACCACCACGTTGCGTTTTTCCGCCATCGCCCGGGCGTTGTGGAAGTAGTCGACGGCGCTGCCGAACTTGTTCGATCCCCCGTGTATCCAGACATAGACGGGCAGGTCACCGTCGTCCGTGTCGGGGCGAAAAACATCCAGGTAGAGACAATCTTCGCTGCCGGTGATGTTGCCGGTCGCCTGCCAGGTCCGGGTCATTTCGAACTGGAGCGAGCGCGGACCGCTGTTTGTGGCCAGGCGCGTCCCCGTCCAGGGCTCGGGATCCTGCGGGGGTTCCCAGCGCAGCTCGCCCACGGGCGGCTTTGCGTAAGGAATGCCGCGCCACGCGGCGACCGTGCCGTCGGTAAACCCGGCCAGATCGCCGTACTGCGTCGAAACCACAACCTCCTGGCTCTTGGCCGCGTCAAGCTGGGCGCGCGCCGCGGCGGCTGAAACCAGCGTCCGCGGTCCGTCGAACACGTTGTCGGCGTTGAGCGCCGCCAGCAGGGCGGTCATCGATGTTTCAAAGGCGTCGTCGTCATCCAGGTCGACCGAGTTCGCCTCCAAGTAAGCCGCGATATCAGGCAGGCCGATGCCGTTGTTGGTGTTGCCGTCGCCGTCCAGCGTCTGCAGGAGCTGGCCGATTCTTGTCGCCCTGGCGGTGTCGGCGATATCATCCGGCCTCACCACGCCCGTCGCGGGCGCTGTTCCCAGGAACAGGCCGTCCGCGCCGCCCAGGTAGAATTCCACTTCTTCACCGGGCTCGTAGGGAAATGTCCCGTCGGCGTCGGTCCAGCCCGCGTACGTGGGCGTTTTGTAATACAACCCCTCGACGGGGCTGTTCACGAAAGCCCCTGAACTGGGACCGGTGGGCGTCGCGTCGCCCCCGCCGGTACCGATGATGGAGACAAGCCCCAGCATGAGCACCGCCAGTATGCCCGCGTACCGCATCCAGCGGAGCAGGCCGACTCTACTGCTTGATCCCCTCCTCGTAGTGCAATCGTTCGCTCGGCGGCGTTCCGTCCACGACCTGCGGGAACGCGGGCGAAAACCGCCATGGAAGTACTCGGCATAACTGCTGAACATCACAGCGCCGACCAGTGAAAACAGGGAAGAGCCTTTCCTGATACTCATAACGTAGCGTGCGGAAATGGTGAATCAGAAGAAAAGACAGGTCGGTACCGGGCGTCTCGTTTCAGGCGGCGGACTCGATTCCCTCCTTTGTGATTGTACGTTGGCATTTTTATTTCTAATAAATGGCCTCACCTGTCAAGAAAAAACAGGCCCGGCACGACGAATACCTGTTTGAAGCCCGTGTCCGCCCTGCAGGGAGGGGGTTGGCGATTGACAGTAAAACCCGGCTTCGTCTATAGTGACACCGGGCTTGTTCATTCAGGACATCAGTAACCGAGGTTGGTCACGTGCCGAAACGAATCATCATCGCCGTTATTCTCGTGATTATCGCGACGGCCGGGTATTCCGGCCGTGAACCGGCGCGCGCCGGGGGAGAACCATTGCCTTTCCCCTCGTACGGCGACGGTTCCGTCGAAGTCCGCCTCTACTCGAATTATTTCTGCGGACCCTGCCGCGTCGTTGACGAGGCCGTCAGTCCTCTTCTCGCCGACCTGCTCGCACGGAACGTTATTCGCCTTACCATCGTTGAAGTTCCGGGATCCGTGCTGTTTGTCAACTTCTTTCTCTACGCCCTCAAGGCGGACAACAGTTTTGAACAGGCGACGGCCGTTCGAAAAGTGCTCTTCGAAGCGGCGCGCGAGCGCGAGGCCCGAACCGGGGAGGCGCTTGCGGCGCTTTTTCGGGAGAACGGCATCGCCTACGAGGAGTTCGACGCTTCCCGCCTGTACCCGCGCTTCAATGAGCTGATCAGAGAAGACGACCTGCGCGCGACGCCCACGCTCGTTACCATTACAAACGGCGAGAAACGTTTCTACAGGGGGAAGGCCATCATCACCGCGCTCGGTGAACTGGCGGAAGCCCGGAAGCCCGAAGATGCAGCGCGCCGGGAAGGATCAGGGGAGCCGACATGAGGGGCACGGAACTGGTCGCGCGATTTTTCAACGTTATTCTGCCGGTTGCGGCGACCGCGCTGATCCTGGTCTATCGTGACTGCGGGACGTCCTGTTCCTATCTTCGGGGCACGCTTTGCGGCATAGATCTTTCCGTGGTGGGTATTCTCTTCATGACCGTCCTGATGGTGATCCACCTGCCGGGCGGCAACAGGATCGGAGCCCCGGTGCATCACGTTCGGACCGCGCTGCTCTCGGGGGGCCTGGGCGGCGAAATTATTCTGATTCGTTTTCAGCTGCTGCATGACGTGTACTGCGCGTATTGTCTCGCTTTCTGCGTGATTGTCCTGCTGCTTTTCGTCCTGAACGCGCGGACCATGAACCGCGCACTGGCCGCCGGGTCGGCGACGGTCGGCGCGCTCTGTTTTTATTTTTTCTTCGACGGATCGGTGCTTCCACTCTTTTAGACATGTGAAGACGCCGTTCAGGCCCATGTCTTCCGCCGCACAAGCGGAAGACGGCACAGGAGGACACCGTGGAACATTTTATTCTCGCCCTTGACCAGGGAACCACCAGTTCCAGGGCGATCCTTTTCGACCGTTCGGGAGCGGTCAGGGGAATCGCCCAGAAGGAATTCCGGCAACACTACCCGCGGCCGGGATGGGTTGAACACGATCCCCGGGAGATTATCGACACCCAGTTCGCCGTCGCCCGGGAAGTGCTGGAACAACAGGGAATAACGCCGGGGCAGGTGGACGCCCTGGGGATCACCAACCAGCGCGAGACGGTTGTGCTCTGGGACCGCGGGACCGGAGAGCCCGTCGCCAACGCGATCGTGTGGCAGGACCGGCGGACGGCGGGCTATTGCGACAGCCTGCGCGAGCACGGCCACGCCGCCATGATACGCGAAAAGTGCGGGCTCGTGATCGACGCCTACTTCTCGGGGCCGAAAATAGCATGGCTCCTGGACAACGTGCCGGGCGCGCGGAAGAAGGCCGAAGCGGGGGACCTCGCCTTCGGAACCGTGGACAGCTGGCTCGTCTGGAATCTCACGGGCGGCCGGGTGCACGTGACGGACACTACCAACGCGAGCCGGACCATGCTTTTCGATATCAACCGGCTTCAGTGGGACGACGACCTGTTGAACTTGATGAACGTTCCCCGGTCGCTCCTGCCGGAAGTACTGCCGTCGAGCAAGGTGTACGGTGAAACGGAGCCCTCGATACTGGGCGCCGCCGTCCCTGTGGCGGGTATCGCCGGCGACCAGCAGGCCGCCCTTTTCGGCCAGGTATGCACGAGAAAAGGAATGATAAAAAATACCTACGGCACGGGATCCTTCGTCATGATGCACACGGGCGAGCGGCGAGCGCAATCGGGCAAGAATCTGATCACGACCGTCGCGCTTACCCTGGACGATGTCACCACCTATGCCCTGGAAGGAAGCATATTCGTCGCCGGCGCCGTGGTACAGTGGCTTCGCGACGGGCTGGGAATCATCAGGCGGTCCGAGGATGTCGAACGGTTGGCCCTGTCGGTTCCCGACAACGGGGGTGTCTGCCTGGTGCCTGCTTTCACCGGTCTCGGCGCTCCTCACTGGGATCCCTACGCCCGCGGAACCATCACCGGCATCACCCGGGGCACGACGGCCGGTCACATCGCCCGGGCGGCGCTCGAAGGCATCGCGTTCCAGGTCTACGACGTGATCCGGGCCATGTCGGCCGACGCCGGCGTTGACGCCGAGGAATTGCGCGTGGACGGCGGTGCCGCCATGAACGACGCGCTCATGCAGTTCCAGGCGGACATCCTGGACATCCCCGTGGCGCGGCCCGGCGTGCTGGAAACAACAGCGCTCGGCGCGGCGTCTCTTGCCGGCCTCGCGGTCGGGTTTTTCGGGAATCTGCATGAACTGGAGATGAACTGGAAACAGGACCGGCTGTTCACCCCCGCCATGGACCAGGCACACATCGACAGGCTGACCGACGCCTGGCGGAAGGCCCTGTCCCGGGCCGCGCACTGGATCGAAGAAGACTGACGGCCGCAACCCCGCAGGGAGGTATGAACCGCCATGAACCGCGACGACATGATAACGAAACTGGAAGCGTGCAACGACGTCTGGGACTGTATCGTCATAGGAGGCGGCGCCTCGGGTCTCGGAACGGCCATCGAGGCCGCGTCGCGCGGATACAGCTGTCTCCTGCTTGAACAGTCCGACTTCGCCAAGGGGACATCGAGCCGCAGTACCAAGCTCATTCACGGGGGCGTGCGCTACCTGCAACAGGGCGACGTCTCACTTGTCCTGGAAGCCCTGCACGAACGCGGCCTGTTGCGGCAGAACGCCCCGCATCTCGTCAGCAACCAGGCGTTTATCGTGCCCAATTACGAGTGGTGGGACGGACCGTTCTACCGTGTGGGCCTGAAAGTCTACGACATGCTGGCGGGAAAACTCGGCCTGGGACCCTCGAAAAGCCTGTCGAAAAAGGAGACGCTTGCCGCCATTCCGACGCTTAAAACCGGGGGATTGCGGGGCGGCATCATGTACTACGACGGTCAGTTCGACGACTCGCGGCTCGCCGTGAACCTGGCCCAGACGCTGGACGAACAGGGAGGCACGCCGATCAACTACATGAAAGTGACCGGCCTTTTGAAGTCGAAAGGCGTGGTGGTCGGCGTCACCGCCCGCGACATGGAAAAAGACAGGGACCACGAAATTTTCGGGCGGGTCGTCGTCAACGCTACCGGCGTCTTCGCCGACGCAATCGTGAAAATGGACGATCCGAAAGCGACGGACATGATCCGGCCCAGCCAGGGCGTGCACCTGATCCTGGGAAAGGATTTTCTTCCGGGAGACACGGCCATCATGGTACCCCACACCGATGACGGGCGGGTGTTGTTCGCCGTCCCCTGGCTGGGGAAAGTGGTGGTGGGAACGACGGACACGCCGGTTGAAAAAGCGAGCCTGGAACCGCGGCCCCTTCAGGAAGAAGTTGAATTTATTTTAAAAACAGCGGGGCATTACCTTGAGAAAATGCCCACCGAGCATGACGTTCTCAGCGTGTTCGCGGGGCTGCGCCCCCTGGCGGCCCCGCCGGAAGGTGGCACGCCCACGAAAGAGATATCACGCAGTCACAAGGTGCTCGTTTCCCTGTCGGGCCTGGTCACCCTGGTGGGCGGCAAGTGGACCACGTACCGCAAGATGGGGGAGGACACGATGAGCAAGGCCGCCCTCGTGGCCGGCCTCGACGATCGACCCGGAAAAACGGCGAACCTGCGCATCCACGGATGGCTGAAAAACATCGACGTGGGGGGATTTCTGCATTCCTACGGGTCGGACGCGATCGCCATTCAGCGGTTGATCAGGAACAATCCGAATCTCGGTGAACTGATCGATCCCGCCGTTTCCGTCACGCGGGCGGAAGTAGTCTGGGCGGCCCGGACCGAAATGGCGCGGACCGTGGAAGACGTATTGTCGCGAAGGACGCGGGCCCTGATACTCGACGCCCGGGCAAGCGTCCGCATGGCGCCTGAGGTGGCGAAAATAATGGCGAAGGAGCTGCGTTTTTCCAGGAAATGGCAGAAAAACCAGGTGAAAACATTTACCGAACTCGCCCGGGGATACCTGCTGGACTGAGATAAAGACCCGATACCTTTGTACAACTATACAAAACTCCCGTTTTTGTCATTCCGGTGAAAACCGGAATCCAGTATTATCCACGGCTTTCTGGATACCGGCTTCCGCCGGTATGACGGAAGATGCTCGTGCCAGCCCGTGTACACGCGCGGATATCTGCCGACTATTGTTTCCCTGACGGTATATGACGAAATTGCCGGTTTTGTGAGGTTCTGCAAAAATCTTGATGTCAGGACGTGGCGGACGCCTCGCGCTTCGCCAGGGCTTCCCTGGCGGCTCGTACCCCCAGAATGAAGGCGCGCCGGTTGATCTTCACCGCTTTCGCGGGCACGTGCTCTTCCACCGCCGCCAGGGCGGCGGCCTCCGACACCATGTCCGTCAGTCCCACGACAGCGCCCACGCAGACGATATTGGCGGTTATGGGACGTTCCAGCTCGTCGTGCGCGATGTTTGTTATGGGTATGAAATACACGTTGTCCGGCAACGGCTCGGAACCCTGTTCGCCGTTCATGATCAGTATGCCGTCTTCATCAATTTCGTGCAGGTATTTCTCGTAATCCGTGCTTGTCATTACCAGCAGCACGTTGGGCAGGTCGATCTTGGGATAGAGAATGCTGCTTTCCGAAGCGATCACGTAGGCCGTGCTGTAGCCGCCCCTGACTTCCGGGCCGTAATTCTGGGACTGTACCACGTTGTTACCTTCACGGAGGGCCGCGACGGCGAGGATGATGCTCGCGGTGACGATTCCCTGGCCGCCCGTGCCGATCAGTCGTACTTCCCATCGCTTGCTCACGACTTCTTCTCCTCGTTCGCCGCCTGAATCACCCGGCCGTATTCTTCAAGATACTCGGGAATCTCGGTGCTCCGGTACAACTCGCCGATGGTGAATTTCCCCTCCATGTCCTCCAGGGGCATCGTCTTCGCCTTTCGTGCCGCAACACCGTGCTCTTTCTGCCAGAGCAACATCTGGGCGGGGGATTCGAAATTGTTGCGCCGTCCGAAATTCACGGGGCAGTGCGTGATGACCTCGATGACGGAGAACCCGGGATGTTCGGCGCCCTTGACGATCAGGTCGGTCAGCAGCCTGGCGTGGTAGCTGGTTCCCCGGGCCACGTAGGTCGCACCCGCCCCGATGCAGAGCTGGGCGATATCGAAATCCGGGTCGGTGGTTCCATACGGCGCCGTCGTGGCGTTCTTGTTTTTGAAGGTGGTGGGTGAAAACTGGCCGCCCGTCATACCGTAGATATGATTGTTAAAAATGACAGCCGTCATGTCGAGATTCCTGCGGCAGGCGTGTATGAGGTGATTCCCGCCGATGGCCACGGCGTCGCCGTCGCCCATGAAAACGAACACCTTCAGCCGGGGCTTTGCCAGCTTGATCCCCGTGGCGAAGGCGAGGGCCCTGCCGTGGGTGGTGTGAATGGTGTTGAAATCCATGTACCCCGTGATGCGGCCCGAACAGCCGATCCCGGACACCGCCGCCACCTCGTCCTTGTCGTATCCCAGGCGGTCTATGGCGGTGATGAAGGCCCCCATGATGATGCCGTTGCCGCAGCCGGCGCACCAAATGTGGGGCATCTTGTCCATGCGCAAGTATTTCTCGTGAATCTCACCCATTACAGTAAATCCTCGACCAGGTCACGGATCTCGTGAGGCGTAACCAGCAGTCCGTCGATTCTGTTCAGGGCATGAACGGGCACCGCACCCGCGACGACCCGTTCCACCTCGCGGACCATCTGTCCCAGGTTCATTTCCGGAACGATGACAGCCTTTTTCCCGGCGACGGCCGTCCTGATATCTTCATCAGGGAAGGGCCAGACTGTGACGGGACGCACCATGCCTACCGCCTTGCCTTCGTTGCGCAGGGTACGGACCACTTCGTGTGCCGACCGGGCGACACTGCCGAAGGCGACGATCAGTATCTCGGCGTCGTCGGCATCGACGAACCGCGTGCGCTCGATGTCACGAATGTGCATATCGAGCTTCCCGTTCACCCGACGCATGATTGTGTCCACCTCGACGGGATTGTTCGTGGGAAATCCCGTTTCGTCATGAATGAGCCCCGTTATGTGGTAGCGATATCCCGTTCCGAAATCCGCGAAAGGAGGGACTCCATCCTCGGTGTTTTCGTAGGGCAGGAACGGCTTACCCGGCTCCGGGCCTTTCCGGCTTATCTCCTGTACGAGGTCTTCATCCCTGAACTCGACCCGTTCCCGCAGGTGGCCCAGTATCTCGTCCATGAGAACGATGACGGGCACCCGATACGTTTCCGAAAGATTCACTGCCCGTCCCGTTTCCCGGTAGGCCTCGCGCGCCGTGTAGGGCGCGATGACGATTACGGGACGGTCCCCGTGAGACCCCCAGCGGGTCTGCATGAAATCCCCCTGGGAGGGACTGGTCGGCAGTCCGGTGCTGGGCCCGTATCGCATGACATTAATGATGACACAGGGTATTTCGGCGATGGCGGCATAGCCGATATTTTCCTGCATCAACGAAAAGCCCGGTCCACTCGTGGCGGTCACGGCTTTCGTTCCCGTGCAGGAAGCGCCGATGATCGCGCCCATACTGGCGATCTCGTCTTCCATCTGCATGAAGATGCCGCCCCTGCGGGGCAGCTCCCGTGCAAAGGCGTTTGCGATCTCGGTAGACGGCGTAATAGGGTAGCCGGCAAAAAACCTGACGCCGGCCGCGAGCGCCCCCTGGACGCAAGCGTCGTTTCCCGATAATAATTTCGCCTCAGCCATCGGCCGCCTCCTCGACCTGAACGACGGTTATACAGAAATCGGGGCACAGAAGCTCGCACTGCCGGCACCCGGTGCACCGTTCGGGCACGCTCACCACGGCCTTGTCATCATGGTCGGTGGTGAACACCGACATGGGACAGAAGGCGACACAGATGCCGCAGGCCTTACATATTGTTCTGTCGACAGTGACGTTGAAACGTTTTTTTCCCATATTCAGCTCCCCACCGTCGAAACGGCGGTTATATCACCAGGCGCCCTCGGGGCCTTCGGAGTCACTCCGACTACTATAAATCAGCAGCGGTGGTCAAATAAAAAATCGTGCCACTGAGTCACGCCATGACACCCGCCGCCCGCGGACCGTTACTGAAAAGGTAAATATTCCGGCAGGTTTATTCGGAGACCGGCATCCGTCACTACCCCTCGGTGAAGTATTCCTCCAGGGAGCGGAGCAACGTGTAAAAATCTCCGTGAATATCGATACACCTGTTTCTCACCCGCAGTGTCCCGGGTTCGATAAGCTGCCCGAAGGGAATTCCGTCAATTTCGAGATTGTTCCCGACCGTCACCATTTCCGCCTCGCGTCCCTGCTCTATGAGACGGAAAGCCCCGACGCCAAGCTGCGAGGTCAGCAGGACGTCGTACAGCGACGGCGGGTTCTGTCGGGTTTCATAGCCCACGAGTTGTGGCTTGAAACTCTTTTCGTGGCCCGTCGCCTCGCGATACAGCAGGGCAAGCTGCCGGGCGATGTTGTCTCCTATTTTCGCCTCCGCCAGCTTCGGATTGCCGTGCCGATCAAGCTCCATGCCCGCCTTGTCCTCCGGCGGCAGCTTGTCGGCCAGTCCTTCGGCCACACAGAACAGCCCGTATGTCTTCCCGCGCTTTTCCCGTCTCAGAACGATCTCCAGGAGTTCCTCGGCAAGATCCCGGATCCTGATGAAATCACGGTCATTATAATCTTCGGGAATAAGCGCCTTTGTGCCCCGGGCGAAGATGCTCGCGGCGGCGGTGTACCACCCGGCACGGCGACCCATGAGTTCCACCACGTGGTAACAGTTGGTCGCTTTCGCGTCGTCGTAAAACCCCCTTGCTGAGCGGCCCGCCGACTCGGCGGCGGTGAAGAATCCGAACGTCCAGGGAATGCCGTAATAATCATTGTCAATCGTCTTCGGCACGTGCACGATGTCGCCCCGAAAAAAGAGTTGTCCGCCTCCATTCCGCCGAAGACGGGCAATTTCATAGAGGTAGTTGGCGATCTTGAGCGTGTCGTCACCACCTATGGAGATCACCGCGCCGATTTTCAGGTACTCGAAAACATTGAGGATATTAACGAGTTTCCTGGTCTTGTCGGGATCTGTAAGGTCGGCGGGCCGGGTGATATTTTTCCCCGGGTTTGCCCGCGATGTTTGCAGGTAAAAGCTGTTCATATCGAGAACCCGGGAGATTATTTCGCGGGTAACGGCGATATAATGTTTGCCGGGAACGATCGTGAAGGGATCCATATCCTGTATAAATTCATATCCGTTAAGAAATCCCGTAACTTCCACGCCCCGGTCGAGAAACTGCTTCGCCGCGCCCGCCAGTACGCGGTTCGCCCCCGGCGCGGGACCACCCGCGTGAAGAATACCGACTTTCAAACCAGTCGAACGTAACCGTTGAATAGCGTCGGATTGCTGTTCTCCCGTCGTTACGGCGTTGACCTGCATTACAATCTCCCCCCTCAGCCCGCACAGGACGGGCATTTGAAAATATTATTAAATAATATTATAGATTTCTTTTCGTCAAGGTCCAGACCTTTTTCGGGGACCCCGGGCCTTGCTGTTAACCATCGAAGGACTCGAAATCGTACCGCCTGTCGCGGTGACGCGGCGGACATAAGGAGGTCGGCCCGTGAAAGCGATGATTCTCGAAAACGTATACGATACCTGTTCGACACGGGAGCCCTTGCGCCTGGTCGAGATTGAACGGCCCGAACCGGCGCCGGGCGAAGTACTTGTAAAAGTCACGGCCTGCGGCGTTTGCCACACGGAACTCGACGAAATCGAGGGCCGGACGCCGCCGCCGGGGTACCCCGTCATTCCGGGCCACGAGGTCGTCGGCGTGGTTGAGTCCATCTGTGAAGGAACGGGACGGCTGCGCGAGGGAGACCGGGTCGGCATGGGATGGATCGGTCACGCCTGCGGTACGTGCCGCTTCTGTACCACGGGCAGGGAAAACCTCTGCCCCGAGTTCCGGGCCCTGGGCCGTGACATGAACGGCGGGTATGCCGAATATGTCGTGATAGCCGAAGAGTTTGCCACTCCGGTTCCAGACGGACCTCGCGATGCAGAGGCTGCTGTACTCCTGTGCGCGGGAGCCGTCGGCCTGCGCTCGCTCAGGCTGGCGCAACTCGAAAACGGGCGGCCGCTGGGACTGACCGGGTTTGGCGCGTCGGGTCACCTGGTCCTCCAGATGTCCCGTCACCTCTACCCGCGTTCACCGGTTATGGTGTTCGCCCGCAGTGAGGCCGAACGTCGCTTTGCCCTGGAACTCGGCGCCGCCTGGGCGGGAGACACGGACGACATACCCCCGGAACCGCCGCAGGCGATTATCGACACCACGCCGGCCTGGAAACCCGTCCTGGCGGCGCTGGAACGGCTCGACGCCGGAGGCCGGCTGGTCATCAACGCCATACGCAAGGAGGAGGGAGACCGTAAAATCCTGGACCGTCTCGATTACACGACCCACCTGTGGATGGAAAAGGAGGTGGCGAGCGTCGCCAACGTGACGCGCCGCGATATCGCCGATTGCCTCGCGCTGGCCCCGCAGATTCCCCTGAAACCTGAGGTCGTCGAATTCCCGCTGGAAGAAGCCAACCGCGCCCTCATGGAACTCAAGGATCGAAAGATCAGGGGCGGCAAGGTGCTGCGCCCCTGACGTCCGGGGTTCAGTAGCGCACGAAAGGACTCTCCGGAAAGGATGCCTCCAGTTCGATGAGATGCATCCGTCCCGTGCCCAGGGAGGATGCCAGGGCCTGTTCCAGCTCGTCCGGCGTATGAACCCGGTCGGCGGGCACGCCGAATGACGCGGCGAATGAACGCAGGTCGGGATTTATCAGGGATGTTTCATGCCCCTGCCCGTATATCAGGCGCTGCAGGTAATCGATGATTCCGAATGCCCCGTCGTTGACGACGACCAGTGGAAATCCCACCCCGTGCCTGATACAGGTGGAAAGTTCCTGGGCCCCGTAAAAAAACCCCCCGTCCCCGGTGACGGCCGCCACGGGATGGTCGGGACGGGCCAGCTTCAGGCCGATGGCCGCGGGAAAGCCAAAACCGATGATCGACGATCCCTTCGCCGTGACGAGACCGCCTTCGCGATACGAATCGTAAAAATATTCCGACCAGTAACCGAGCATGGTGTTGTCTATCACAAGGGACGAGTCCCGGGGAAGGGCGCGTCGGATCGCGTCCACAAAGGCCGGCTCATCCCGTTCGTCGGCGATCGCCCGTCTCTCTTCATCGAGACGGCGGCGGAATTCCGACGACCAGGATTTTTCACCGCTGGCCTGCCCGACACGTTCACGCAGACCGTCGGTTATGGCCCGCAGTGATCCCGTCAGTCGAATCTCGGCGGGAAAATTTCTGTCCATGAACCTATCGTCGAAATCCGCGTGCACCAGGTGGGGCATGGTGACGCCACGGCGGGCGTAATCGACGTTCCGAAGCCGGGTACCCACTGCCAGGACCGCCGTCGCCGACCGTATCATGTCCCGGACCACGCCTCGCCGGGCCGCGTTGCCGAAGGCAAGTTCGTGGTCTTCCGGAATTACCCCCTTTGCCTCGGCGTTTGTCACCACCGGCGCTCCCAGAACCTCGGCCAGGGCTTTGACGGCGGTTCCGATCCCCGCGCGCAGGGCGCCGGTTCCGGCCACGATGAGAGGCCGTTCCGCCCGAGCGAGAATCACGGCCGCCCCGTCCAGGTCGCCTTCGCACTGTTCATGCACGCCGCGTTCGTTGTCCGCCGTTTCGTGTTCATCACAGTCCCGGTCCCAGAGATCAGTGGGAACCTCGAAAAAAACCGGGCCGGGCCGGCCTTCCCGCATCATCCGCAAGGCGTCCCGGGTCATGGGAATCACTTCTTCAGCGCCGCGCGGGCAGAACTGTTCCCTGGTAACGGGAGCAAACATGGACGACTGGTTTTCGATCTCGTGAAGAACGCCGGTTTTCTTCCCGATCCTTCCGGCGGCGATATTGGTGCTGAGAGCGAACACCGGCGAGGAACTCCACCAGGCCTCCATCAGGGGGGGTATCATGTAGGCCGCCCCCGGACCAGTTGACGTGACGACCACGCCCGGCCCCGCGCCGCCGCGGGCGTAGCCGTCCGCCATGTGGGTGGCGGACGATTCGTGGCGACACAGCACGTGTGTCATGGCCGGTTCCCCGCGAAGGGCGTCGTAGAAACCTATATTATGAATGCTGGGAATGCCGAACAGGTGGCGCACGCCGGCCTTTTTCAGTTCCCCGGCGAATGCTGACGACACTTTTTCCATAAATATCGATCCTTTCCGCCCGGCGGTCCGTGCCGGGTAACGCGTTATTACCGTGTGAAAATCCAGTAAAACAGATCAAGCAGCTTTCTTGCCGCGAAACCGGGCCGTCTGGATTCATAGGAACGCAGAGCCTCGTCCCAGACATCCTCCGGCGGAGTGACCACGGCGCGGGCCAGATTCATGGTTTCGTCGTCCTCAAGAAAAGCCGTGAGAATGTCACCGTCCATCGACGATCCCTCGTAGCCACCCGTCGTCACGAGGCCGTTGGCCAGAAAGGTATCGACGACGGAGTCGGGAATCGACCGTCCGGGAGACGAGGGACTGGCGATGTTGGCCGCGATGCGTCCGAACGCCGCCGCGGAGGACCGTCCGTTCATGACCCGATTGCAGCCGGCCATCATGGAGCGATACGCGTTCCGGCCCAGCGGGGGCGTACGGTCATGGCAGAGCATGAACAGGCCGCAGATCAGAGCCCAGGCCTCACTTCTCGGTCCGCCGAAGGTTACGGGCAACCCCAGCCCGGCGGCCCGGGAAACGAGGGCCGAGAACAGGTCAGGCGTCCTGACCGTGTTTCTCTCTTTCAGACGCCGTCCGAGCTCTTCCCAGAAACCGTTCTCGCCGGCATACCGCAGCGCGACCGGCAGTTTACCGCGGGTTCCTTCCACGCCGACGGTCCCCTCAGCCTCCCGCCGTCTGGGGAAACGCCGTGTTGGCATAGAGATATTCCACCTTTTCCTTGTGCTTCATTTCCTCGGAGGCGATGCGAAGAAGCACGTCTTTTACTTCTCCCTCTGGATGGACATCGGCAAGCTCCTTGTAAAAAAGGTATGAATTGAGCTCCCGGTGGGCCGCCACCAGGTAGACGTCCTTGCTTTCCATATCCTTTTCGGGATCGGGCGCTTCCAGATGCTCGGCAATCTTGTAATCGACGGCTTCAGCCATTCGCAGGCCGCCGGCGCCGACCCGTCCCTCGCGGTAAGCGATCAGAAAGTCCCGGTGTTTCCGCTCTTCACCGGCGAGAAATTCCAGCGTGTCCCGTACCGCTGGATCGTCCACACGGTCGCTGAGATCCCGGTAAAAGGCGAAAGATTCCTCTTCGCGCTTCACGGCCCTGTCGATCACGTCGTCCAGTTTCATGTCTGCCATGTGCTCCCTCCTTTCCGTCCCTTCCCGTTTGTCCTGTCACGGTCACGCACGGCCCACGGGCCGCATCGCCGCTTCCCGGCGATGACCATCGCCGCTTTTCCGTCAACGTTTTAAATCGCCGCCACTCTTGAACAGACTTTCAAGGTGTTTTCGCGCGTCGTCTTCCGTGCCGGAGGAACTCCCGCGGGTTCCCGCCGGCGACGGATCCGACAACGGAGCGAAATACTCGCAGAAATTGGCGCGATCTTTGTCGAGTACCCGTTCAGCCTGGGGTTCCCGGCATTCGTTATAAGCGCCGGGATCATGGAAACGGCAGTTCCTGCATACATGCAGATCGCGTCCGCACCTGCCGCAGGTGTCCCGGAAACCGATCCCGGCGTTCTCGCCGACGGGTTCTCCGCAGTAGGGGCAGCGCACCATCACGACCCGACCTCCTTACAGTTTTCTCTGCAGGCCCTGCGCGGCCCTGTGCACGATATCCCAGGCCCCGCCGAAAGGAGGCGAATAGGCGAAGTCAAGATACCCGATCTGGTCAAGAGTCATCTCCGACCACAGGCAGGCCGACAGAATATTGATGCGTCCGACGGCGCCGACATTTGAAACCGCCTGGGCGCCGAGTAAGCGCCCGGTCGCCCTGTCCGCGGTAAGCTTGATGCTCATCTTCGCCCGTCCCTGCATAGTGGGGGTCCTGAATGTTCCCTTCGTAACATGGCTTTCGGGATGATAGCCGCACGCAACAGCTTCTGCTTCGTCGATGCCCGTCGCCGCAATTTCCAAACCGAAGAATTTGAAGCTCTGGGCGCCCACCACGCCCTCGAATATCCGCGGCGCGCCCCCGATGATGCAACCGACTATACGGCCCTGCTTGTTGGCGGTATCGCCCAGCGGAATGTGGACCCATTCGCGGCGGATACGATGGAATGCCTCGGCGCAATCGCCCACGGCGAATATCTCTTCACGGCTCGTCCTCTGGGAGAAATTCACCTTGATGGCGCCCGATGTTCCCATCTCCAGACCTATATCCCGGGCGATCGATGTTTCCGGTTTAACGCCCAGTCCGAACACGATAACATCGGCGTCGAAGTCGCCGTTGTCTGTTACCAGGCGCAGCCCGCCCTCGCTCTCCTCGACGGCCCGCGGCGATGTTCCGGTAACAAAGGTAACCCCGTTTTTCTCCAGTTCTTCCGTGACGATATCCGTCAGGGCCTTGTCCCACCGCTTGATGGGACGCGCGCCCCGGTAGACGACGGTTGTGTCCAAACCGCGGGTCCGAAAGGCCTCAGCAAGCTCCAGGGCTATAAAACCCGCTCCCACGACGACGGCCCGGCGGCAGTTGTTGTCCGCAACCCATTGTTTGACCGCGATGCCGTCGGAAAGGTTCTTCAGCACAAACACGCCCTTCCGGTCAACGCCGGGAATAGCGGGAAGAAAGGCGTTCGTCCCCGTAGCGATCACGAGGTGATCGTAATTGATGGCTTCTCCGGCGGCGGTTCGCAGGACACCCTTGTCGTGGTCGACCGATTCCACTTTGGTGTTCAAAGAAATTGTTATGCCCGACTCGCCGAATTTCTCCGGCGTTCGCGCGACGAGTTCTTCTGATTCCCGTATTACATCACCGATGTAATAAGGTGTCAGTCATGAAATATAGGAAACAAAATTTCCAGCCTCCAGCACGTTGATATCCAGTGACGGATCCCGCCGGCGGGCTTCAGCCGCCACCGATGGTCCGGCGGCCCCGCCGCCGATAATAACGAGACGTTTTCCCATTCTGTCGTTCCTCCTGATTTATTGTGTATTAAAAATATGTAAATGTCGAGATTCCCCCGGCGTCAATCAACTCCCCGGATCATGTCGCGCCGTGTTTCGTCCCTCGTTCTTTCCTGTCGGACCGTTTCGGTTCATTACCCCTTCGTTTCGTCGCTCTGCGCCGACTGTGCCCGCTTCTGCAACACGACGATCATTACGATACCGGTTATGATCATGGCCAGACATAACAACTGGCCCGCGGAGAACGGTCCGAGCACATACCCCAGGTGCAGGTCCTGTCTCTTATACACATCTCCGA
>OMKS01001164.1_pt1 | contig 24003 bp, 18 predicted proteins | sample 1674721 | NCBI WGS metagenome assembly OMKS01 (sample SAMN06264996, study PRJEB25208) | sediment metagenome | isolation source: hot spring sediment | place: USA: California | collected 2014-09-02
ACGTATCCCCGACCTTGACCACCAACAATCGCTTCACTTTGCCCGCGCCTCCCACGCCTCCCGCGCCCGCCGCACCCATTCCCGTTCCACCGCGAACGTCAGCGCCGCCAGTGCCGCATCCCAGGTCAGCCAGGCCGGTTCGAACTGCGGCTCGCACTCGCCCAACAAGGCGGCGCCGTTGAGCGGCCGCATCAGGAAATAGCGCTCGGTGCGCACGACGCGCCGCCCCCGGTAGTCGAAGGCGACGACCTGGCGCCCCAGATCGACCTCGACGAGCAACCCCGTGCAACCGCTCTCCTCGCAGACCTCGCGCTGCGCCGCCGCCTCCGCACTCTCGCCCAATTCGACGTGCCCCTTGGGCAAGCGCACCTCGCCCCGGCCGGGACGGCGCAACACCAGCACCCGTCCCTCGTGCACGACGACGCCCCCGGCGGCGACGTATTGGACTTCGCTTTCGTCAACTATGCGACCCACCATCATCTGCCAGAACTTGGGGGAGTGGAAATTCTAACCACCGATTTCACAGATTTACACGGATTGTGGCTCGGTCAGAGACCGGCCACAGCAGTAGGCTAAGCTTCATTAGGCAATTACGCCAAAAGATCATCCAGATTATCCCTTACCCGCTCCAACGAGTCGAAGAGCCGGCAGGTGGCGGGGAAATCGCGCGGGTCCATCCGGTCGTTGGGCACAACCAGGCAGACCATACCGGCGGCCTCGGCGGCCCGGGCACCCAGCACCGAATCCTCCAACGCCAGGCAGCGTTCCGGCGCGACGCCCAATCGCTCCGCCGCCAGCAGGTAGATGTCGGGCGCGGGCTTGCCGTTGGCCACCTCGTCGCCCGTGACCACCGCCCGGAAGCGATCCTCAAAATCCAGCGTCTGGAACACCAGGTCCACGTACACCCGGTGGCCCGAGGTGGCGAGCGCCAGCGGTATCTCCCGGCACGCCAGGGCATCCAGCAGCGGATAGAGACCGGCACACGCCCGGAGCCGTGCGGGAACCGCGTCCAGGAACAGGCGATCCCGTTCCGCCATCGCCTCCTCCGGGCCCACCGGGAGCGGGTAACGCTCGCAGATGACGCGGGCCGAATCGGCCACGCGCAGCCCCAGGATGTCCTGGAACGTCTGCTCGTCCAACAGGCAGCCATACCGGGCCAGCGTCTCTCGCCAGGCCCACTCGGCCAACGGCTCGCTATCGACCATCAGGCCATCCAGGTCAAAGATCACGGCATGGATGCCATTCGACGTCTTCATCCCACCTCCTCGGCTGGGCTTTTCCCGCTCACTCCGCCGGCGGTTCCAGGGAGCTGAAGTAATCGCGCACGTAGCGCTTCATTCCCAGGGGAATGTAACTGCTCTCCAGCGCTGCGCCGGCCTGGGCCGAGTACTCGGCGTACACCTCCCGGTAGGGCACGTTCGTTTGCCCGCCCTGGGGCGCCGGCACAGGCACGTTCCCGGCCGACAAGCCTCCCTCCCCACCCTCGCGGCCCACGTTCACCCCGGCGCCCTCGTCCTCTATCCGGTAGGGGACGTAGAGCTCGTCGTAGGGCGCGCCGGTCCCCGCGTCCTCGCTGTGAAACGGCTGGGTCTGTTGTCCGCTCCCTGCCATACTCCCACCGGGCTGTCCCGGGCCTTGCCCCGGTTGATTACCTCCACCGCTCTGACCGAGCGGCTGGCCGGTGCTCGGTCAGGTGCCGCCGGCCTGGGCAATCTGCTCCCGCCCCTCCTGCAACGTCGCCAGCGCGCCCTCGACTGCCTCCTGGCGCTGCACCCGCTCGCCAGCCGCGCCCATCTGTTCGGAGGCCTCTTGGATCGCTTGCCGAGCCTGGGCGATGTCGCCCTGCTCGATGGCCTCGGCTGCCTGGGCCAACTTCTGCGCCAGGTCGGGGTCGCTCTCGGCCAGGGCCTGGGCCGCCTGCGCCAGTTCCCGGGCCAGCGCGAGTTCCTCGTCCCGCGTCAGGGCCTCGCCTTCGTCTCCTGCAAACGAGGCCAGCGCCTGGGCCGCTGTCTGATAATCGCCCTGGGCCAGCGCCTCGGCGACGCCCTGGGTCAACGCCGAATCGGCCATCTCATGCGCGGCGCGCGCCAAACCCTCCCGCACGCTCGCTGCGCCCGGATCCTGTAGCTCGGCCAGGGCTCTTTCGGCCTTCGAGAGGGCCGCCACCGCCTCGGCCGCATCCCCGATGTCCGCCATCGACTTTTGCCCGCTCTCTTCCAGGGCGGCGATCGCCGCCTCCAACTCCCGCAACAATTGCTCCCGCTCCTCGTCGGTCAAGCCCTCGGCCTCGGCGACCTCGGCGCGCACCGCCTCCAGGCCCTCAATCTGCTCCTCGATCGCGGCCTGCACGGCCGCCCGCTGCAGGAGCACCAGCTCCTGGGGATTTGGCAGCCAGAGTGCGACGAGCATCCCCACGGCCAACAGGCCAAAGGTGAGCAGCGCCCGCCGGGGAACTCGCAGGGGCAGTGCTGCGCCCAGGTCGACCTGCCGGACGGCGGCCCATGTATCGAGCAACTGGGCAGACGCTATCGGCGCCGGCGGCGATAACTGTCCCTCCCCGATCTCCAACGCCGTCGTCAAGCGCTCGGCCAATCCAAAACGCCGGTCGAAGAGACGGACCAGCCGCGTCACCGAACGGGGCCACAGCCAGACGGCTGCCACGCCGGCCGCCACGCCGAGCAACGTCGATATCCCGGCCCAGGCAACCAACTGGCGCACCATCCAAAGCGGCCATAACCGCGCCGCCAGCGCCAGGAGCAGCGCCGCGCCCAGCCCCACCACTGCGCCCCAGGCTCCCCAGGCCAGGCTTTCCACCAGGCGCAGTCGCACGCCCCACCGACGCACGCACGAGCGGAGACGACCCAATTGAGTTTGCGAGTATATCATTTGATCTCCTGACGACGGACTTTCAACACGGTCACCAAAAGCAAAAACAGGGCGATCACCACGTAGATCACCACGTACATGATCCAGAAGGAGGGCACCAAGACGCGATGGCTTGAATCGATGCTATGCCAGAAGTAGAGAATCGAGTTCTCCTGCTCCAACATGATTTCTGTCCCGATGGCGGTGCTGATGGGGCTCAGACTGACGATAAAAACGATCAGGTACATAAAAATCGCCTCGATGATCCAGGTCGGCGGATCGTAGTTGTACCACAGCGCGTTCATAAGCCCAATCCCCACCAGCATCAACAAGGGCAGCCCGATGGTCAGCAACAACGCGACGACGTAAGTCAACACAGTTGCGACGAGCGTCGTACGCGCAAAAGCCGAGAACACCATGCCGATGGCGGCGAAGGCAAAGGCGGTCACCAGGAGGACGATCAATGCGACCGCCAACTCCTCGATCACCACACCGCCCAGGACGAAGGCCAGGCTCTGCAGGGGAACCGCCGCCAGGATCAGCAGAAACATATAGGTCAGGGCGGAGGACAGTTTGCCAAAGACCAGCTTGCGGGCCGAAAGCAACGTCGTGCGCAACACTTCGTACGTCTGGCGTTCTCGCTCACCGCTGATGGCCCCGGCGGTAAAAGCGGGGGTGATGAAGGTGACCATGAATATCTCGATGATGGCAACGATGGCGAAGATCGTTTTTCCCAGGTAAGCCATGTCCGGTCCGCCGCCAGGCCCGCGCGAGCTGGCGGTGTAGGCGTAGTAGACGATGGACGTGAAACAGATCAACAACAACAGATAGGCGGTCAATACGACGAAGGCCCGCGCCCCGCGCATGCGTCCGCGCAACTCTTTGATGAGCATGGGGTTGGACTCCCGGCGAAACCGGCGTCGACCGGCTGTCGAAGCCGCTGCGCTTCCCGCTTCATCTAAAGGAGCCGCTGCGCTTCCCGCTTCATCTAAAGGAGCCGCTGCGCTTCCCGCCGCTGCACTTCCCGTCGCTTCGTTTAGATCACCATCGGTCACAGACGTTTTATCCACAAAGGCCTCCTGGAGGTGTATGCCTCGCATTTCGATACATTATCGTTGCCATCCACCGCCTGCCTACAGCCGGCGCAGTCGCCAGACGGTCCCGCCGAACAGCACAGCCGCCCCGACTCCCGACAGAAACACGACCAGGGCCGCCCCCAAAGCCGACAGCCAGAACATATTCATCGACGTCGCTTCAGTCATCGAAACCATCATCGGGTCGAAAAACAAAAAGGGAAACAGGGCGGACAGGAACGTCGTCAACAGGCCAAAACTGAAACGGGTGACGAGTATCGCGCCATAGGTCAACGCAACGGCAAAAGCAGTCGAGCGGGCCCACGTCGAGATGAACAGGCCGATCGTCGCATACAGGATCAAGTCGGCCCACGGCTTAAAAAACCCGATGAAAAACAGGGCCAGCATCCCCAGCCACGGCGCAATCGCGCCAGGGTTCGCTGTCACGCCGATGATCCCGAACATTGTCATAGGCTGTCCCCACATAAGGCCAGCGCCCGACGCCCAGATCACCTGGAGCGGCGATAGAAAAAGTATCACCAGGATGGCCGGCCAAAGGCGCAGGAAGGGCTGGGCCAGTTTTCCCCACGCAATGGCCCCCTCGGTCAGCAGGGTAACCCGCAGCACGTCAAGCGTCCCTTGCTCCCGCTCGCGGACGATCGACGTGGCAGTGAAAACCGGGACGATCCAGGGCAACACCCCGGACAATATGGACGAAACGGCTCCCAACAGGCAGAATACCGGCAATCCGGTGCCCAGCGCCGCCAGGTGGGTCCCCCGGGGTTGGAAATTGAACTCGCCCCCGGAGAGATCGACGGGCGACCCGCTCAGGACCACCACGACGCCGCACCCCACCACTGCCCCCAGCAACGCCATCCAGATCATCAACAGCACACGCCGTACGCCGCTATACTTATGCCAGCTACGCGCTAACTCCCGCTGGATCAGAGGATTGCACAACCAACGCCGCCAGCGAGTGGATACAGAGGACATCATACCCCTCCCTATGAAACGATACCCTTCGTCAAGCGCATGAAGACGTCCTCCAGGTCGCCGTCTTTCTCCTGGAACCCAACGACGGGGAATCCCGCGCCGATCAACTCGCCCAAAAGCTCAGAAAGCGTCTCGTCCCTTCCAGACATCGTGACCAACAAATGTCGTCCGCCATTCTCGTTCACCAGCGCCACGTCCAGCACGCCGGGCCTGGCCTCCAACCAGGCCTGGGCCTCCTCGAAGCGTTCGGCGACGGTCACCCGCACGATGCACTGGGCGCGGATGAGTTGTCGCATCTCGGCCAGGGTGCCCATCGCCACCAACTCCCCGGCCTCGATGATGCCGATGTGAGTGCAGACCTCCTGGATCTCCGAGAGGATGTGGGAGGAGACCAGGATCGTCTTCCCCATCAACTGTAACTCCCGCAGCAACTCGCGGATCTCGATCCGTGCCCGGGGGTCCAGGCCGGAGGCCGGCTCGTCGAGGATCAGGATCTGGGGATCGTGGGCCAGCGAGCGGGCCAGGCAGAGGCGTTGTTTCATCCCCCGGGACAGGGCGTCGACGTAATCGTCCCGCCGATGCGCCAGGTCGACCAGCGCCAGCAGATCGTCGGTCAAACGGGCGCGCGTCTCCGCAGGGATCTCGTAACAGGCGGCGAAGAAATCCAGGTATTCCCACACCTTCATGTCGCCATAGACGCCGAAGAAATCGGGCATGTAGCCGATGGCCCGCCGCACTGCCCGCCGGTCCGTGAGCACCGAGTGTCCTGCCACCCACGCATCCCCCGACGTTGGACGCAAGAGCGTCGATAGAATCCGCATCGTCGTCGTCTTGCCGGCCCCGTTAGGCCCCACGAAGCCAAAGACAGCCCCTTCTTCCACGAGCAGGTCCAGGCTCTTCAGGGCCGTCAGTTTGCCATAGTGCTTGGTCAATCCCTGTGTCTCAATAATTGCCACGTCATTCCTCCCGGTAAAAATGGGGTCGCCCTTATCGCCGCCCCTCAATGCTAAATGATAGTTGCTCGACATTGACCGATTGCTCGGCGCTGGATACGAGACGTACGCGAATCCCCCCCTCCGGCAAGACAAAGGACTCCCCGGCAGGCACGATGTGCGTGCCCCAACTGATGCTAAGCTTGCGCCAGGTCTCCGTCTTTTGATTCCACAGCGAAATCTCCGGCGCGTCGGCAGGCAGCACCCCATAACTGTGGCCTCGCCACTGTAACTGCAACTTATCGACCTGGCTAATCTGCACACCCTTCCAAATCGGGCACCACAGCTCTACCTCTGTGTCGGGCTCCATGTGCCCAACTCCGCCTGCCGACCACGTATGCAACGAAGCGCTTGAATTTTCCACCCCGCACGAGATAAGGCCCGGCGGGATGTTCACCTTGACCCCCGACCCGATCCCGGTCACCGGCAAGGCGTACACGTACAACGTCGTTCCAAGCGTCGAGAACGGTCGATCCACCACCTCGACCGTCAGGGGAGCATCCTCGACCCACCCCACCAGGTAAACGCCATTCCTCAGCAGCGTCGTTCCCGCGCCGTCATAGGGTGTAAATGCCTGCAGAAATTGCTGTCGCCGATATAGTTTTGGATCATCCCAATAAGAACCAGGACCGAGAATAAGCACTGGGAATTGCTTGTATCCGGTGGCCGAAGCGCCCGAGTAGGAAATGAGCACGTTCACCTCCTGTCCCGCTTCCAGGTCGCCCAGGCGCTGCTCGTAATTTCCAGAAATAATCGCCGCGCCCTCCAACGGTGTGTCGCCGATACGGAGGGTCCCGCTCACCCGCAGGTCGCCCGACGTCGTCGTATCGACCTTCAAGTCGGAATCGACAGGAGACGTCTCCACGTATCCTTCGGTGAAGAAAGGTTGAATGCCGCCCACGTCCACCCGCAGATCGGTGATTGTGGCGCGATTGGCTTCCTCCACCACGCGGAGCGCCTGTCTATCAGGCCCTCCATAATAATTCATCTGGATCTCCCGTACACCGACGTCGGCGACGGAGACGTCGTAGGTGGTGCGCCGGGGCGAGAAAACGCCCACCATCTGCCGTACCCGGGCTACGCCGCTTTCTTCGGGGACGTAAGCCACGGCCAGGCGATGGACGATGGCTTTTGCGCCACGGACCTGGAAACCGGTCAGGTACGCACAGGCCGAAAATCCCAGAATCAGCACCGGGATCGTCAACCAGGCCAACTCCCGGCGATCCATCTTGCGCAACACGAGGTAGTTGACCGGCCCCACGAGTATCGTGTAGAGCAGCATAAAGGCCAGCAATTGCAACGTCGAGGGCAATTCCAGGCCAGGAATCGCGTTGATCGCACTCCGCAGGTTATAACCATTCTGAACGGTAAATTGGGTCGACTGCACACCCCATACACCAACCATCAAATCCCACATCAGGAGATTATCATCCCACTCGGAGAACAGCCTGAGCGCGGCATCGAAGGCCAACCAGGTCACCTTCCCTGCCCCGTGAACGCGAGAAGCGATCAACAACAGGTCATCCTGGCCCACTATGACGTCGCCATCCCGCAAACTCGCCTCGGCCACTGCGTAAGGGCCATCCTCGCTCGGCGCGCCCACCCATTCGCCCAGCGCCCACAGGCTATCCACCGAGCGCGACCCCCCGAGAGAGACCGGCAACAAATCGGCGACGGCGGCGTCGGTGCGGACTGCCCCGGCCCCTCCGCCGACGAGCAGGTGACCGCCCTGGGAGACCCAAACTGCCAGCGCCCGCCGTTGATCGCGGGTCAGCGCGCTCGTATCGACGTCGTTCAACACCAATACGGTCAATCCCTCCCAACCCAGGGGATTTTCCGGCAACGTCTCCAAATCCATCGAGGCCACGCTGACCGAGGCCAGGTCGCTCAAGAAATTCAATGCCGATGGGCGGCTGCTGATCACGCCCCATAAACGCTCTTTATCGTCCAACCAAACGACCTCAGCCTGCTGTGCCACGATCCGTTGATTTTGCCCACTCCCGACCAATAACTCGACCAGCAGACGTGAGCGATAGGACGAAGATGCCGAAGAGACGTAAAGGGTATATGCCTTACGCGAGCGAGAGGGCAACACGACCGGCTTGAGGTAAGCGCTCGAATCGACTCCCGCCGCCCCATCGACCATCACGCGCAGCACGCCTTCGACGTTAGCGTCCTCGTTCGAAAGGATCACGGAGACCGGGCACCAGTACCCGTCGCCGGCCCGGCAATACCCATCGAAACCCACAGAGACCTCCATGGTGGGACCAGGGCTTTGCGCCAGGACGGGCTCGCTCGACCGGCCGAGCAGTGTGATAGCGACAAGCAGAACGATTACTGCAAACAGGATCCATTTCATGCGTTTCACAAAGGCGACACCTCCGATCCGATATATCGCTCATACGTATCTACTCACCTTGCGCCCGCCGGATCACAATCCGGAAGCCGGATCGTAATCCGGCCACTTGCAGGCAACGTGTTAGCTTCCCACCACCCAGCCAATAGCCCGTGCGCCATCGACGCGGATTGTAATCCGCTCTACACATATATGCTGAGCAGTTACGCTCATACACAATTTCATTACCCGACATCTCTGGATCACGAATGACACGAATGGACAAATGACACGAATTTTGGTTTTGAATCGTGAAAAAACATTCGTGAAATTCGACCATTCGTGCGATTCGTGATAGAAAATCATGCTTTGGGCCACGAATGTCGGGTAGTGCAATACACAATGTTCAGCACACAGACTCCATTATAGCATACTCCCATTCAGACTCAACTTTGATTACGCTACGGTTTTCGTACGAATATCCGACGCTCCTCGCCTTGCGCTCTCCCGCCACTGTGATAAACTAGCGCGCAATGGCATCCAAAAAGAAACAAAAGGAAACGAAGAGAACAAAGCATCTACTGCGCCAACTGGCGCGCCAACTGGCGCGCCCAACGGTCGCCACGGGGATCGTAGCCCTGGCGTTCACCCTGGGGCTATACGGGGATACGTTAAACCTCCCGCTCTTTTCCGATGACCTACTCCAGATCCCGTGGCTAGAATCGATTTCCTGGCGTCAACTGTGGACCAGCCCCAGCCCCTACGGCTATTACCGCCCGCTGTGGTATAGCCTGTGGCGGGTGTGGGCCGCGCTGCTCGGCGGATTGCACCCGCCCGGCCTGCATGCCCTCAACCTGGGCGCCCATTTCACAGCGGCCTGGTTCACCGGTCTATTGGCCGCCACGTGGATACGCTCGCACCCGCGGGAAGGAACCTGCCTCCCCGCCGTCGTCGCTACGGCCCTGTTTGCCGCCTTTCCCTTTGCCCGTCAGGCCGTCGCCTGGCCCGGCGCGGTGTACAATCCCCTGGTCAGCGCCATGACCGCCGGCGCCCTGCTGGCTTACGACCGGGGACGCCGGGGCGGTGGCACGCGGTGGGTCATCCTGGCCCTGCTGCTCGCTCTCTTGGCTCCGCTGACTTACGAAGCGGGTCTGCTGCTCGGGGCGCTGGTCGCGCTCAGCGAAGGGATCGGGCAACTCACGCGCCGCTGGACGCCCCGGGAGACGGCGGCTTCAGGGTGGTGGGCGCTGGCCTTCGCCGGATTGCTCCCCCTGGCGCTGGCCCTGTGGCGCCAGATGCGCGGCGCCGGCATCACCGGGTTCGGACTCAAGCCGGCGGAGCTTTGGCGCAACACCGGCTACCTGATCCAGGGCCTGACTTATCCCATCGCGCCCCTGGCGCAAAGCCTGGAACTCAATACCGAGGCCGAGGTTGGCCTGTGGCTCGTCGCACTCCCCACGCTGGTCTGCCTGGCTTGGCTCGGGCTGCGACGCCACCGGGGAGGTTTCGCGCTGGGCGTGGCCTGGTTTGCGCTGTTCGCCCTGCCGCCGATGGTCGCCATGGAGGCGGATTGGTTTGCCCTGGCTCCCCGCTATCTCTACATGACGGCGACCGGCATGGCCCTGGTGTGGGCGACCGCTGTCGACGGCTGGAGCGCCTGGCTGCGCCCAACCTGGCGGCTGTTGATCACCAGTCTTCTACTCATCGTCCTGCTGTTCCCAGCCGTCGCTTTCGTGCGTGAGGGGGTGCGCCTGTATGCGTTGGCAGGAGAAAGCATCTGGGACGCCGCTGCCGCGGCCCGCACCGGCCCACGCCCACTCCTGTTGGTCAATCTCCCCTCGCGCATCACGCCCCACGCCCGGCGTTATCCTTTGGGTTTCGAGGGCGTCACACCGCTCCCGCAACGGGTCGATGCCCGTGATCTGGTCTACGTGCACACCGGCCTTCACGACGCCGCCGAGGCGGCCGCCTTCGGTATTGTCACCTCGGATCAAACAGAAAGCTACACCTACCAACTCTTTGGGCCAGAGGTTGGCTGGCAGGAGATGGCCAACGCGATCCGTCGCAGCGGCGCCGTCTATCTGGCGCGATACGAGCCAGCGCGCATCCACCTGCTCGAAGCCGGCGGCCCCAGCGCTCGACCCTCCGGCGGCCCACCAATCGCCCACTTCGGCGACCAGATCACGCTCTGGGAGGCAAGCGTCCGGTGTGATGACGCCGGATCGGTCCACCTGACGACTTACTGGCAGGTCGAGGAAAAGATCGGGACCGACGCGAGCGTGTTCGCGCACCTGTTGCGACCGGATGGCTCAGTCGTCACCCAGGCCGACGGCTACCCCTTGCTCCAGATGATGCCCTTCTGGCTATGGGAACCGGGTGAGATGATGCGAGACGTGCGCCACTTCGATCCCACATCGACCGGATCGTACACCGTCCGCCTCGGCGTGTGGGATCTTTCGACGGGCGAGATTTGGCCTGCGAGGGACCTTCAGGATAACGACCTTGTTGAAGACTTTGTATTCCTATCGCTTCGCTGTCCTTAGCCTGATCAGGCCTGACCATGTTAACTTTTATCCTGACGAATAAATTCGCGACCACATTTGCGAAATCCGCCTTCGCGGATTAACTTCCCGTCGCCGTCGAATTAGAAATTGCAAGGAGATTGCAAGGAGATTGCAAGGAATTCTCTCGATTGACGGCAGGCCACTTCAGCGTATAATTAACGAACGACGAATAATCAAAATAACCAAAACAAATGACAGATGGGTACGTTTCATTTCATTTGAGGTCAAGTTTGTAGTAGGCGATTTATCGCCGTAAAAACGCGCTGAAGCCGCTACCTAGCGTACTACGAACAAGGCTTGAATCGTTTGAAACACACCCATGACAGATAAGCGGTCAAACAAGAGGTCAAATGAAAAACATCAATCGCCGTGAGTTCATAAAATGGTCGAGCGTCGCCCTGGCCCTGGCAGCACTGCCCCATTGGCCAGAGGAAAAAGACACCGAACCGGCGCCGGAACCTCCACCGACCTCCCTGGGACGTATCACCACGTGGTGGCGACACGCGCTTCGCACAGAGCCTGACGCCGCCGCCGAATGGGTCGCGTGGAAAACGAGGGACGAGATCATCCCGCTTCACGCGGCCATTTCCGGTAAGCCGCCCTGGCCCGGAAACCCCATCTGGTACCAGACCGACGATGGCTTTATTCACAGCGGGTACGTCCAGCCAGTCGAGAACGACCCGCAGTCTGAGATCGTCTCCGAGGTGGCAGAGCCAGGTTTCTGGAGCCAGGTGTGCGTCCCGATCGCCGAAGCCCGTTGGCGTCCCGATAGCGCCCGCGTGCGATACAAGCTGTATTACGGGACGGTCTACCGCGTGATCGGCGCCACTGAAGACGATGAGGGGAACTGGTGGTATCAGCTCAAGGACGGCATCACCTACGCACCGGGGCCTTACGTTCCAACCTGGTCGGTGCGTCGCATCCCGCCTGAAGAGATGGCCCCCATCTCTCCCGGTCATCCCGACAAGTGGATCGAGATCAACCTCAGCAACCAGCGCCTGACCTGCTTCGAGGGTCAGGGGCCCGTCTTCATCACCCGGATCTCGTCGGGAGCGGGAGGCACCACGCCACGGGGCGAATATCGCGTGCTCTACAAGCGCCACACCCGGCGTATGGTCGGCGGCGCCGAGAACGATCGCTATGACTTGCCCGGCGTGGCGTTCCCGGTCTACTACACCTGGTCCGCCATCGCCATCCACGGTACGTATTGGCACAACGATTTCGTCCGTCCCCACAGCCATGGGTGCATCAACGTGTCGAACCAGGCTGCCCAGTGGATCTTCCGTTGGACCGACCCCATCGTGCCCTACGACGAATACGAGCGAAAGGTATCGAAAGAGGATAGCGCCACGCGAATCGTCGTCGTTTGAGCGCTATCTACAACCGTCCCTTCACTACCCGACATTCGTGGCCAAGAGCGTGGTTTTCGATCACGAATCACACGAATGCTCGAATTTCACGAATGTTGTTTGAAATTCGAAGCCAAATTTCGTGTTATTTGTCCATTCGTGATCCAGAGATGTCGGGTAATAAAACCGTCCAGATCGAGAGGCGTAAAATGGATACCAGAACCCAGACACATCGAGCAACGTTCGACGTCCTGATCCTGATCGGCCGGCCGGCTTCGGGCAAGAGTGAGATCATCGACTTCCTCCGCCAAACGCCCGACGACGTCCGACAACGCCAGTACCACATCGCCGACCTGGACGTGATCGACGATTTCCCTATGTTGTGGGCCTGGCTGGAGGAGGATGACATCCTGGAGCATCGCTTGGGCCAACCCCGGTTACACACCGATGCCGACGGCTACTTCAAACACCGCTATCTCTGGCATCTGTTGATCGAACGCATCAGCCTGGCCTATCACAAGCGACGGCGCGACGAGCCATCCTATCACGAACACACGAGCACGCTCATCGAGTTCTCGCGGGGCAGCGAACACGGGGGGTATGCCGAGGCCTTCCAGCACCTGGACGACGCCATCCTCCGGCGAGCGGGTATCGTATACGTGAGCGTTTCCTTCGAGGAATCGTTGCACAAAAATCGCCGGCGCTTCAACCCGGACCGGCCCGACAGTGTCCTGGAACATGGCCTGCCCGACGAGAAAATGACCCGCCTCTACCGGGATGACGATTGGCGCCAATTCACAGCCGACGACCCGCATTTCGTCACCGTGCGCTCGATCCCCGTGCCCTACGTCGTCTTCGAGAACGAGGACGACGTCACCACCCACACCCTCGACCTCCTGGCCCGTCGCCTGGAGACGGTGATGGACCAACTATGGGCCGAACGCTCAATTATGCAGGCTGAACGGCCATCATCCTGACGGCAATTCCGGCAAGATGATGGTGCTCCATCCATCTATCCGACACGTTACGTTATCCAGGCAGTCGGGAATAAAAACAGAACATCACGCCCCCATACGTGCGCTGGTCGAAAAGGGCCAGGTTGGTCAAAGCCAAATCCTCGTACTCGCGGGGATCAATCTGTACCATCACCCAGCCTTCATCGGCCAACCAGCCAGGGTTGGCGTCCAACGCACGCAGCGTCTCGATCCACAATCCTTGATACTGAGGCGGGGCGACGTAAATGTAATCGAAAGTCCCCATCGGTTCCCGTGTTGGGGCCAAGAAATCGAAGACGTCGGCGCGAACGACCTGGGCATCCGCCTCCAACTGGGTATGGGCCAAGTTGTCGCGGATGGTACGCAGCGCCATAGCATTTAACTCCACGAACACCGCCGACGCCGCCCCACGGCTCAGCGCCTCGATCCCCACCTGCCCCGTCCCGGCGAACAAGTCCAGGAAATGACTGCCCCGTATGTCGTAACTGATTATGTCGAATAAAGCGGTCTTCGCCCGATCGGTCACCGGGCGCGTTCGATCCCCCGGCACCGATTTCAATCGCCGTCCCTTGGCCGTCCCCGTAATCACACGCATACACGCCTCCCCTCACTGATCTGATACATATACAATCCACACTATACCCCACTCCCTGAATTTTGAAAAGGTGACTACTCAGACCAGCCCTTTGCTGTGCCGGAGAATGGGGGTTTGGGGTGTGTGGCGGTCGCGAAGCGACCGCCACACACCCCAAACCCCCGCCCATCCGCTGCAAACGGGCAGCAGGCTGAGTAGTAGTTACTTGAAAAGTAGAATAGACCGATGTTTACACAGACTGGCAAGAAAAGATAGATTGACAAATTCAACAAGCGCATTATACTGAATACAAGTACTTCTGATATTCTGTCTATCTACAGACTTCCAAAGTCTACAACCACTCATCTCATCGGCTGAATCTTTGCAAAAGCTCCGTCAAGACACCAACTTAAAACAATCGTATGGAAAAGAACAGACTTCTCGACATTTCAGACGTTATGAAAAACATTCCGCCGGAGCGATTGACCAATGGGGCCCAGCGAAAACTCGAACGTGCCTACGACGTATCGGAGTTGGCCCACGCCGGCCAGACTCGCAAATCAGGCGAGTCCTTCGTCCAGCATCCCCTCGCCGTCGCAGCCCTGCTGGCCGAATTGGGGATGGATGTCGATACCATCGCGGCCGGTCTATTGCACGACGTCGTCGAAGATACACAAATCGATATCGCGCGCCTGGAAGGAGAATTTGGCCCCCAGATTGCCACGCTGGTCGACGGCGTGACCAAGCTGGATAAAATCGAGGAAAAAATCGAACAGGAACACAGCGACCGAATGGAACAACGAGGAAAACGTTCCAGGGGCGAGCGTGAGGCTGAAAGTCTGCGCAAGATGTTCCTGGCAATGTCGGAAGACATCCGCGTCGTGGTCATCAAGCTGGCCGACCGCTTGCACAATATGCGGACCCTCGCATCTCTATCGCCAGAACGTCGCCGCAGTTTCGCCCGCGAGACGATGGAGATCTTCGCCCCGCTGGCCAATCGGTTGGGGATATGGCAGTGGAAATGGGAACTGGAAGACCTGAGCCTGCGCTACATCGATCCGGTCACCTATGCCGAAATCGCATCCCTCATCAAGCGGCGGCGGCCAGATCGGGAGATCAGCATCCAACAGCATATCGACATTCTCCAGGAAAAATTGGAGGAGGAAAACATCACGGGAGAGATCTCCGGCCGGCCCAAGCACATCTACAGTATCTACACCAAGATGCACCACAAAGACGTTCCGTTCCAGCAGGTCTACGACGTGCGCGGCATCCGGGTGATTAGCAACACCATCCCCGATTGTTACCGTATCCTGGGCATCGTCCACGGACTGTGGCGCCCCATCCCCGGCGAGTTCGACGACTACATCGCCACGCCAAAGGGCAATATGTACCAGAGCCTCCACACAGCCGTCATCGGCCAAGACGGCAAAACGTTGGAGGTACAAATCCGTACGTGGGCGATGCACCGGCGCGCCGAATACGGCATCGCCGCCCATTGGCGCTACAAAGAGGGATCGCAAAAGGATTCGGAATTCGAGAGTCAGATCGCGCGATTACGTTCCCTGGTAGAATGGCGCCGAGAGACCACCGACGCCGACGAATTCGTCGACGCCATGAAGACCGACGTCTTCCGGGATCGGGTCTACACCTTTACCCCCAAGGGAAAGTTGATCGACCTGCCCATCGGGTCGACGCCCATCGACTTCGCCTACCACATCCACACTGAGGTCGGCCATCAATGCCGGGGCGCCCGCGTCAACGGCAAACTGGTCAGCCTGGATTACCAACTCAAGAATGGGGATCAGGTGGAGATCCTCACCGCCAAGCGGGGAGGCCCAAGCCGAGACTGGCTCAATCCCGCCCTTGGATATGTGCAGACCAGTCGAGCCCGGAGCAAAATCCGCCAATGGTTCCGCCGGCAAGATCGCAAACAAAGCATCGCCCTGGGCCGCGAGATTCTCGAGCGGGAGCTCAAGCGCCTGGGAATGGGAAAGCTGAGCCACGATACGGTGACCCAGCTTTTTGATTGCGACAGCACCGACGACTTCCACGCCGCCGTAGGGTTTGGCGACATCAACACGCAACAGATCGCCGGGAAAATTTCCGAAACACAGACACCCGAAGAACCTGAATCATACATCCTCGCCACGCCGCCGCGGCCGCAAGACATCCAGGTGCGCGGCACCGGCAACCTGCTGACCCGGTTGGCCCGCTGTTGCAACCCCCTCCCCGGCGACGAAATCATCGGTTACGTCACCCGTGGACACGGCGTCTCCATCCACCGGCGCGATTGTCCCAACATCCTGCGCAAGATAGGCACTGACCGCCTCATCGAAGTCAAGTGGGGCCCCCGCGTCAAGACGATACCGGCGACCATCAGCGTCCTGGCCTTCGACCGGCCGCGCCTGTTCGGCGAAATATCCGGCATCATCGGCACCGCCGACATCAACATCATCGACGTCGGGCAAAGCAAGAAAAAACACACCACCACGCTCTACATCACCCTCGAAATCCACAACATCGCCGAACTCAGTCAGGTGTTGGCCAAGATATCGAAACTGCCCAACGTCATCGAAGCGCAGCGGCACACCGGTTGACAACCCTACACCTCAAACTAACGGGGAGAGGGTTCACCCCGCAATGCCCGCCACACCCGCTCTGGGGTGAACGGCACCTCCCGCATCCACACTCCGGTCGCATCGTGAATAGCGTCGGCCATGGCCGGGGCGACGCCGTCCATCGGGATCTCCGAGATCGACTTGGCCCCAAAGGGACCCGTCGGCTCGTCCGTCTGCACGAAGATGACGTCCAGACGCGGCATCTCGTTCGCCTTGTAGACGTGATACGGCCCCAGGCGGGAGTTGAGCAGTCGCCCATCCACGTCGTAGACCATCTCCTCGCAATGGGCAAAGCCCAGCACCTGCTGCAACGCCCCCTCGACCTGCCCGGAGGCGGTGATGGGATTGATCACCCGGCCCGCATCCACCACCATCAGTACGCGCTCCACCGTCACCTGACCGGTCTCCGTATCCACGAGCAATTCCACGAATTCGGCGCCGAAGGGCGGCGGGCTATCGTAACTGATGTGCGAGGCGCTGGCGATGATCTGGTGCTGATTTTGTTGATGCAGGCTGCTCAACGCGACGGCCCGCAACGTCAGCTGGCGCCCGTCGGGGAAGTGGAGCGCCCGATCCCGTAGGACGAGCGCGTCCAGGTCGACGTCATCCATCCCCAACATCGCGGCCGCGTGGGTCTTGATCTGCCGGGCGACCTTGAGCGCGGCCTTGCGCACCGCCCCACCGCTGACGTAGGTCGTGCTGGAGGCGTAAGCGCCCTTGTCAAAGGGGGTAAAGTCGGTGTCGGAGGAATAGACGATGAAGTCAGCCACCGGACAACCCAGCACCTCGGCCGCGATCTGGGCCAGGATGGTGTCGGAACCGGTGCCGATGTCAGTCGCCCCGACCAGGAGATTGAAGGAGCCATCGTCGTTCATCTTGATCGTCGCGCTGCCCATATCCAGCCCGGCGATGCCGCTGCCGTGGAGCATCACAGACATCCCAATGCCCCGGCGTAGGTGCACGCGATCTGTCTCTCGCCAGGCCTCGTTACCCCGCTTCTCCGACCAGCCCACCGCTTCCAATCCCACCCGCACGCATTCGGACAGGCCGCTGGAGTGAATCACCTGCTCGAAACCCGCGCGGCCCTCGCCCAGCGCCTTGGAGAGCAGCAGCACGTCGCCCTCCTTGATCCAGTTCCGGCGCTTGAACGCAAGCACGTCCCAACCCATCCGCTCGGCGATCTCGCTCATCAATGATTCCAGGCCGAAGAAGCATTGCATCGCACCGTAACCCCGGAAAGCGCCCGGCGTGGGCTTGTTGGTATAGACGACGTCGCAGGTGAAGCGAGAATAGGGCGCGTTGTAGAGCGTCAGGCTCTTCTGCCCGCCCACCATCTGCACCGTCAGGCCGTGGGTGCCGTAGGCGCCGGTATCGCCGATCACGTTCAATTCAATGGCCACCACGTCCATCTCCCGGGTGACGCCGATCTTGTAATGTTGGATCTGCGGGTGACGGCTGCGGGAACTGGAGAACTCCTGGAGGCGGGTGTACGCCATCCGCACCGGCCGGCCGGTGGCGATGGTCAGGTGAGCGCACAGATCCTCCAGGATCATCTCCTGCTTGTTGCCGAAACCGCCGCCGATGCGGGGCTTGATCACGCGGATGTCCCTCTCCGCCAGTCCCACCAGTGGCGCCAACATCCGCCGCACGTGGAACGGCACCTGGGTGCTGGAGCGCACCACCAGCCGGCCGTCCTCGTCCCAGTAGGTGATGCACACGTGGGGCTCGATGTGGGCCTGTTGCTGCTGTCCGGTGCGGTACGTCCCCTCGAACACGTGATCGGCCCGCGCCCAGGCCGGCTCCGCATCGCCCACCTGGGCCTCGATGTGATGGACGATGTTGCGATGGGGGTCATAAATACCCTCGGTGTCCGGCTCGTCGTGGATCGCCGGCGCGCCGTCCGCCATCGCCTCGACCGGGTCGAGCACGTGAGGCAAGACCTCATACTCGACGTCGATCATCCGCAGGGCCCGCTGGGCGATCTCCGGCGATTCGGCGGCGACGATGGCCACCCGGTCACCCACGTGGCGCACCTTGTCGTCGAGGCTGACCTGATCGTAGGGTGGCGGCTGGGGATAACTCTGCCCGCCGGTGGCGTACTTGATCCGGGGGACGCCCTCGTGGGTCAGCACCGCGTGGACGCCGTCCAGCGCGCGCGCCCGGCTGGCGTCAATCTTCTTGATGCGGGCGTGGGCGTGCGGGCTGGTGAGCAAGGCACCGTAGAGCATGCCTGGCAATTGCACGTCGTCGGTGAAGACCGGCTGGCCTGTCGCCAACTTGACCCCATCCACCTTTTCCTGGGGTTTGCCCACCGCCTTCAGCGCCGCCATATCAGGCGGTGAGATAACCAGGGGCGGCAGCGGCGCGCCGTCCTCGGCCACGCGATAGTAACGGCCCAGCAGGTCATCTGGCGATTCGTCCGGTCCCAGCGTCCCCTCGACGGGCTCGAAGGGCGCAACGGCCTCACCGCGCAAGACAGCGGCCGCTCGCTGGATCGCCTGGACGATCTTTACGTAGCCAGTGCAGCGGCACAGCACGCCGCTCATCGCCTCGCGGATCTCGGCCTCGCCCGGGTCGGGGTTGCGCGCCAGGAGCGCCTTGGCTACCAGGATGTGGGCAGGGGTACAATAGCCACACTGGATCGCGCCGGTCTCGATAAAGGCCTGCTGGATGGGATGCAATTGGCCCACGTGGCAGCCCAACCCTTCCACCGTCTCCACCGAGCGCCCCTCGGCCTCAAGCGCCCGCTTCTGGCAACTGCGCACCGGTTCGCCATCCAAGAGCACAGTACAGGAGCCACAATCGCCCGTCCCGCAGCCGTATTTGACGCTGAAATAGGAGGCACGGCGCAACGCATCCAGCAACGAATCGGTGCGATTTGCGTCGATGCGTTTTTCCTCGCCGTTGATGCTCAACGTGATCTTTTGCATCACTTGCTCTTTCATGCGCCCACCTCCTCCGCCATCTCCGCCATCTGAAAAAGACAGGCGCGCAAGGCGCGCCGGGCCAACACGCCCGCCATCTCCCGGCGATACGTTTCGCTGCCCAGGTAATCCCCTTGGGGCGCGACCTCTCGCATGAGTGCCCGCGCCACCGCCTCGATTTGTTCCTCACCCAGTGTCTCGCCCACTAATTGATCAGTCGCCCGGGCCAGGCGTACCGCCTCTGACCAAGCGCCCACCAGCGCCAGGCGGGCCTCCGCCACCACGTTCCCGTCCCCGTTCCCATTCCTGCCGAACGTCATACCAGCCACTGCGGCAACGATCGGCTCGTCGGCCGGCGTGCGGGCCACCCGGGCCGCGCCCCAGCGCTTGGCATTCAAAGCAACGCGCAACTCGGTGGGCTCTCCTGCCACTTCCTTCTGCAACAACGACGTCAGGGAATTTTCTGCCCCGCTTTCGAATATGAGCGTCGCCCCCAGGGCCAACAGGCCCGCCACCCACTCGGGCGCCAGGCGGGGCGACTTCAGCGCCTGCGCCACCGGTGTCTCGTTGCGGGCGTGCCACGAAATCGGCCCGGCGAGGGCCTGACGCAACAACGCCGGGCAGGCCGGGTCCTCGAACACCACCTGGAGCGATGCGTCGACGCCGACGCGCCACAGACCTTCCTCGTTCTTATTCATCTTGCGCTTGACCTCCTCTCATATTTTCAGCACGGATTACACTGATTTGGGTGTGATTCATTTCATTTGAGGCCAAGCTCGTAGTAGGCGATTTATCGCCGTAAAAGCACACTGAAGCCGCTACCTAGCGCCGCTGCCTAGCAGCGCACGCACTACAAACAACGCTCAAAGCACTTGAAACACACCCCACTGATTTACACGGATTTTTTCTAATCCGTGTCATCTGTGGAATCCGTGGCTAAGGTCCTAATCCGTGTCATCTGTGGAATCCGTGGCTAAGGTCCTACCTCCCAACTGGTCATTCTCTCTAATTCATTCACCGGGCCACAATCGCTCGATGACCACCGACCGGCCCGGTCTCACGTCGAACGCGTAGGCGTCGGGCATCGTCAGTGACTGCCAGAACGCGAAATCGACCGTTGGGTCGAAATGGTGTAGAAGCAGCGCCAGGAGATTGCCGTGGGTCGAAAGGACAATGCACTCACCCGGATGCTGCTCCCGCAACCGGCGCACCACAGCCACGCCCCGCCGTTGGGCGGCCGCGTTCGACTCCCCGCCCGGATGGATGAAGGCAAAATCCGTCCACGTCATCTCGACCGCCGCGTGAAAGTCGCGCACCGGCCCGTCGCCCAAACGTCGCTCGCGCAGGTCAGGCTCTATATCGATAGACAGCCCCAAGCGCCGGGCCAGCGGTTCCACCGTCTGCCGCGCACGCCGGTAAGGGCTTGAGCAGATGCGCTCAATGGGATAAACCTGGAGCAGGTCAGCCAGACGGCGCGCATCGGCCTGTCCTGCTTCGGAGAGCGGCCGGTTTTCGTCCGGCTCCCAGTGGGCGTGAGCGTGGCGGACCAGGCAAAAGCGGGTCACAGCGCCCCTCCTACACTTAGCGCGGCGCTTGCTATATCTCTGCCAGGGCCGCCCGCATCCGCTCCAGGGCCTCGGTCAGGGTCGGCCGGGGGCAGCCGAAATTCAGCCGCACGAAGTCCTCGCCTCCCTCGCCGAAGTCGGCCCCGTCGTTCATCGCGACCCCGGCCCGTTCCAGGAAAAACTCGTGTGGATTGGCGGGAATGCCTGCCTCCCGGCAATCGAGCCAAGCCAGATAAGTGCCCTCAGGCTTCCGGCATTTAATCTGCGGCATATAGGTCTCCAGATAATCGAGCAGATAATCGCAATTATCCTCCAGGTAAACGAGCGCCTCGCTCAACCATGGATCGCCATGCCGGTAGGCGGCCAACGCGGCCGTGAATCCCATCACGTTGACGTGGGCGACGAGGCCCACCCCCACCCCCTGCACCCGCTCGCGCAAGTCGGGATTCTGGATCACGCCCACCGAGCAGGCGAGACCGGCGACGTTGTAGGTCTTGCTGGGGGCGAAGAGTGTGACCGTCTGCGCAGCGATCTCCGGCGAAAGCGCCGCTATCGGAATGTGTGGATGTCCGGGGAAGACCAAATCGCAGTGGATCTCATCGGAGCAGATCACCACGTCGTGGCGCAGGCAAATCTCGGCCAGGCGTTCCAGTTCGTCCCGCTCGAAGACCCGTCCTACGGGGTTGTGGGGACTGCAGAACAAGAAGAGGGAGGCGGATTCGGCAGAGGCGGCTCGCTCCAAGGCGTCGAAATCGTGCTCGTACCAACCATTCTGTTCCACCAATGGGACCGTTTTGCAGAGTCGATCGGCGTTTCCAGGCGCATAGAGCATCGGGGAGTAGACCGGAGGCTCGACCAGCACCTCGTCGCCGGGCGCGCCGACGGCGTGGCAGACCTGGTTGAAACCGGTCACCACGCCGGGGACGAAATAGATGTCCTCGATCTCGACGTGCCAATCGTACAGGTGGGCCAGACGCTCCTGGATCACCTCCGGCAGTTCATCAGGCGGCAGACCATAGCCAAAGACCCCGTGGGCCACCCTCTCCTGTAAGGCGTGGATCACCGGTTCCGGCGAGCGGAAGTCCATGTCCGCCACCCAGAGTGGCAGCACGTCTCCGACCTCACATGCCTCTTGCTCGTACGCGCCCCATTTGGCGCTGTCTGTGTTTCGGCGGTCGATGATTTGATCGAAGTTACATGACATAAAAGTTGTTCTCCTGAAAGTTGAGTTGCAGGTTACAAGTTTAAGATTTAAGGTCAGTATGGCGGCTCTGCCGGACCTTCGTAGCCGCACATACCGGTGCGGGGGGAATTGCAAAAGGGCAATGGCCCGCCATAGTCGTCGTGCGGATGATCCTTGGCGTGCGTTTCGCACAGCAATCCGGATTCGTCATACTCATATATACATTCCATACATAACCACGCCGCCGGTTCGCCGCACTCGCTGCACGGTAATATCGGTGGATCGTTGCGCGCCATCAGGAAGATGGGATGGGATGAGAGCGGCTTACCCTCCCGAACGTCCACCACGCGAATCAGGGTCTCGGAAGAAGTGCCGAAATCGTAGATATGGGTCAATTCAAATCCCGGTTTGAAGACCTGATCCGTCCGTCTGCTCATCGGAATCTCGTCGCTGCCCCAGCCTCCGGTGGAAAATCGACTCAGATGCCCGCAACATTCCAACCATATCGCGCGCAGGTAATCGTCCAGATCCTCCAACGTGGCGGCGCCTTTCATCTCCATGTGAAGCCAGAAATCCCCCTCCCACGCATCTTGCACTAGAAGATGGTAGATTCGTTGTTCCTTGCCGGGCCCTTGATTCGCCTCCTCAATGGCCTCTTCCCGTCGAGGGCAGGCTTGCAAGTGTCTCAGCAGCCCGCCGCGCGTCATCTCACGTCCACAGAAAACACACTTCCCTTGCGTCTGCTTTTTTCGTCCCATGTCCCATTCCTCCCATTAAACTCAACATGCCCTTGCACAATCCAATCCATATGGCGAGCCCCAGTCACGCGCCCCGCCGCAAGACTATTGTACCCACATTTCGACTTTAGGGCAATCAATCTAGTACAAAAAAGTTCCCCGTTTCCGCGATGGAAACGGGGAACCTCGATCCCGTGCTATCTTCTCGATCATCCAGGATCATAGAAGTCGGAGACAAGGCCGTGACCACGGTCACGCGGTTGCACGCATTCCAACTTGCTTTCAACCCCAATACGGTTTAGTTAAGGTTTGTAGTGCGCGCGCTGCTAGGCAGCGGCGCTAGGCAGTGGCTTTAGCGCGTTTTCGGGCGATAAATCGCCTACTACGAACTTGGACCGTTGCTTATTTAAACTGTATTGCTTTTAACCCGACTTTTTGAGCAGATACTCACACGTTTCTCCCGGCGCTGCAACTATTCCAGACGCTCTTTCAGGACTGCTGCCAGCGCCGGCGCGACCTTGAACAGATCGCCGACGATGCCATAGTGAGCCAACTTGAAGATCGGCGCCTCGGGATCCTTGTTGATCGCCACGATCACCTTGCTGGTGCGCATACCGGCCTGGTGCTGGATCGCGCCGGAGATCCCGGCGGCCACGTACAGGTCTGGACTGACCGTCTTGCCGGTCTGGCCCACCTGGTGGGCGTAGGGAATCCAACCCGCGTCGACCGCCGCTCGGGAAGCGCCCACCGCAGCGCCCAACACCTGGGCCAATTCCTGCACCGGTTCGAAACCCTCCGGCCCGCCCACGCCCCGTCCGCCAGAGACGATGATGCTGGCGTCGGCCAGGCTCACGCCGCCCTCGGTCTCCCGGAAACCGATGACCTGGGTCACGATCTCGTCCTCGGCCATGACCGGTTTCACCCGCTCCACCTGGCCGCTGCGGGCCGAATCGGGCTCCGGCTTGGGAAAGGCGCGGGGCCGCGTGGTGAAGATCTGCGGGCGCCGGTCGGGGATCACACATTTGCTGAGCAATTTACCGGCGTAGATGGGCCGCGTCGCCGTCAACTGCCCATCCTCCAGCGCCAGCGCCGTGCAATCGGCGACGCAACCGGTCTCCAACGTCACGGCCAGCACCGGTCCCAGCGATGAAAAGACCACCTCGCTTTTGACATGTTCGGTCTTTATTTTTTCAGTAGCCAGGAATGCGGGACCTTTTTCAGCGTAATAACGAC
>OMKS01001165.1_pt1 | contig 24003 bp, 22 predicted proteins | sample 1674721 | NCBI WGS metagenome assembly OMKS01 (sample SAMN06264996, study PRJEB25208) | sediment metagenome | isolation source: hot spring sediment | place: USA: California | collected 2014-09-02
GGTGTGATGGGCAGGTGTTGGTCACCCACGACCTGTTGGGCCTGTTCGACCGCTTCACGCCCAAGTTCGTCAAGCAGTACGCCAACCTGCACAGTGTGATCGCCCAGGCGTTGGCAGCCTACCGGGACGAGGTCGAAGCGGGCCAATTCCCTGCGCCGGAACACACGGTCAACATGCCGGATGAGACGTGGGAAGCGCTGCTGGCGGAAGTCGGGGAGTAGGCTGTCATGGGCATCGCAATGGAAGATCAATCCGTCTTGATCGTGGGGACGGGGGCGCTGGCGTGCCTGTTCGCCAGTCGGCTGCCTGCGGCGGGCGCGAGCGTGACCATGCTGGGGACGTGGGAGGCGGGTTTGCAGGCCTTGCAACGGCACGGCGTCCGCGTGGAGGCCGCCGAAAGGTCTGAGCGCGTTTCAAGGGAGTGCGCCTATCCGGTGAAAGCGACGGCCGATCCCGGCGCGTGCGCCGGCGTCCGCCTGGCGTTGGTGCTGGTCAAATCCTGGCAGACGGCCCGGGTCGCTGCGCAGTTGGCCCAATGTCTCTCGCCCGAAGGGGTCGCGCTCACGCTGCAGAACGGCCTGGGCAACCGGGAGACGCTGACCGACGCCCTGGGCGCGGACCGCGTGGCGCTGGGCGTGACGACCACCGGGGCCACGCTGCTGGGGCCGGGGCGCGTGCGACCTGGCGGTGAGGGGTCCGTCTCGGTGGGCATTCATCCCCGGCTGGACCCGCTGGTCGACATCCTGAGGCAAGCCGGGTTCACAGTCGAACAAGTGGGCCAGGCCGACGACCTGTTGTGGAGTAAATTGGTCATCAACGCCGCCATCAACCCGCTGACCGCCCTGTTGCGTGTCCCCAACGGTGAGCTACTGCGTCGCCCCTCCGCCCGCGCGCTGATGGCCCAACTGGCCCGCGAGGCGACCGCCGTCGCCCGGGCCCTGGGCCGCCAACTGACCTACCCGAACTCGGTGGCGACCGCCGAGGATGTGGCCCGCCGCACTGCCGTCAACCACTCCTCGATGTTCCAGGACGTGCAGCGTGGCGCGCCAACCGAGATTGACGCCATCTGCGGGGCCATCGTTTCCGTCGGTGAGCAACAGGGCGTGCCGACGCCGGTCAATCGCACACTCTGGCGTCTGGTCAAAGCCTCGTTAGAAGGAGTGGGAGAAAAAGAAAGAGAAGGAGAAAGAAAATATGCAAACCGTGACAGCCTTTCCTGATCTGCGCGCCGCCCGGGCGCAACTGCTCGAACCGGTGGGCCTTGTCCCCACAATGGGCTACCTACACGAGGGCCACCTCTCACTGGTCCGCCGAGCGCGGACCGAGTGTGCCAGCGTGGTCGCCAGCATCTTCGTCAACCCGACTCAATTCGGCCCGGGAGAGGATTTAGCCGCCTATCCCCGCGACCTCCCCAGCGACCAGCGCCTGCTGGAAAGCGAGGGGGTCGATCTGGTCTGGACGCCGACGCCGGAGGTGATGTACCCGGAGGGTTTCCAGACCTGGGTCACCGTGGAAGAGGTCACACAGCCGTTGGAAGGCGCCCGCCGGCCTGGCCACTTCCGGGGCGTGACGACGATTGTGGCCAAGCTGTTCAACGGCGTCCTGCCGCAGCGGGCCTACTTCGGCCAGAAGGATGCCCAGCAGGCGCGCGTCATCCAGCAGATGACGCGCGACCTGAATTTCCCCATCCAGATCGTCGTCTGCCCCATCGTGCGCGAAGCGGATGGCCTGGCGATGTCCAGCCGCAACACTTACCTTGATCCCGACGAGCGACGGGCGGCGACAGTGCTTCACCATGCCCTGACCCAGGCCCAGGCCGCTTTCGATTCAGGCGAGCGGGACGCCAATGTGCTGCGGGCTATCGTGACGCGCATCGTGGGCGAAGAGCCGCTGGCTGCCCTGCAATACGTCTCCTGCGCCCACCCAGAGACGCTGGAGGAACTGGAGACCATCGCGGGCGACCGGGCGCTGCTATCGATGGCGGTCTACGTGGGGAAGACGAGAAAGACCCGTCTGATCGACAACGTCGTGTTGGACAGTGATGCGCAGGGTTTGTAGAAGGGAGAGGATATAACTTGATGTACGTTTCTATGCTGAGAGCCAAGTTGCACCAGGCCCGCGTGACCGGCGCCAACGTCAACTACGCTGGCAGCATCACCATCGACGAGGCGCTGCTGGAACGGGCGGGGATGTTCGTCAATGAGAAAGTGCTCGTCGTCGACGTCGAAAACGGGGCTCGCCTGGAGACCTACGTCATTCCCGGCCCCCGGGGCAGCGGTGCCATCGAACTGAACGGCGCCGCCGCTCGCCTGGTGAGCATCGGCGACCGGGTGATCGTCATGGCCTTCACGTTGACCCCTCTTCCGCCTCCGGCGGATTGGGAACCCCGCGTGCTCATCCTGGACGAACACAACGACGTCAAAGTTGTCAAGGGAGAGGAGGATTCCGCTGATGCTCCTGGCGATTGATATTGGCAACACCAACGTCACCTTTGGTCTATATGAGGGAGAGAAACTGGGGCCGAGCTGGCGCATTCGCACCATTCACGAGAAAATGGCCGACGAGTATGGCGCCCTGATGGACCAGCTCTTTCGCCACCGGGGCTACCGGCCCGAGCAGGTGAGCGGCGCAGCCATCGCCAGCGTCGTGCCGTCACTGACGACGACCTTCGTGCAGGCCTGCCGGGAGTACGTCGGGCAGGAGCCCCTGGTCGTCGACGCTGGCGTGCGGACCGGGGTACGCATTCGCTACGACACCCCCCGCGACGTCGGGGCAGACCGTATCGTGGATGCGGCCGGCGTGCGGGCCCTGCATCGCTTGCCCGCCTGCGTGGTCGATTTCGGCACCGCGACCACGTTCGACGCTGTCTCTGCCGAGGGAGACTACCTGGGCGGCGCCATCGCGCCCGGGATCGGCATCGCCTCCCAGGCGCTCTTCGAGCGCACCGCCAAGCTGCCGAGGGTGGATCTGACCCGCCCGCCGTCGGCCATCGGGCAGAACACGCCCCACGCGATGCAGTCGGGGTTGTTGTTCGGCTACGTCGGCCTGGTGGAGGGCATGGTCGCCCGCTTCAAGGCGGAACTGGGGCCAGAGACTTACGTCATCGCCACGGGGGGATTAGCGAGCCTCATCGCCCGCGAGACTGACGTCATCGACGTCGTAGATCTATGGCTCACGCTGCACGGATTGCGCGTCATTTATGAGCTGAACACGAAAAACACGAATTAACGCGAATGAACACGAAGAACACGAATTAATGCGAATGAACACGAATGAAAACGGAGCATCCCCAATGGAACCCATCCCTTTGCTACAAGGAAAACGCATCCTTCTGGGCGTGACCGGCGGCATCGCGGCCTACAAGGTCTGCACGTTGGCGAGTCGCCTGACCCAGGCCGGGGCCGAAGTGGACGTGGTGATGACCGGGGCGGCGACCCGCTTCGTCACCCCGCTGACCTTCCAATCGCTCACCGGCCGCCCGGTCTACACCACGATGTGGGGCGCACTGGAGGCCACGACCGGAGATGACGCAATTTTGCCCACCCACGTGGTCCACGTGGGGCTGGCGGAGGCGGCCGACCTGATGGTCATCGCGCCCGCCACGGCCAACACGATGGCGAAGATGGCCCAGGGCCTGGCAGATAACCTCCTGACCACCCTGGCCCTGGCCGCCCGCTGCCCGGTGTTGCTGGCGCCGGCGATGGACGTGGGGATGTGGGCTCACCCAGCGACCCAGGCCAACGTCGAGACCTTGCGGGAGCGGGGGCGGACGACTGACGCCGCTGTCTCTACCGGCGGCAGCATCTATTTCGCCGGCCCGGCCCGGGGGCGGATGGCCTCCGGACTCGAAGGTCACGGGCGGATGGTGGAACCGGACGAGATGCTGGGCCGCGTCCGCCTGATCCTGGGACGAGATGGGCCGCTAGCTGGCCGCCGCGTCATCGTCACCGCCGGGCCGACGCGCGAGCCCTTCGACCCGGTGCGCTTTCTCAGCAACCCGTCCTCGGGGCGACAGGGCTTCACGCTGGCCCAGGCCGCCCTCGACCGGGGCGCGGCGGTCACTCTCATCGCCGGTCCTACCTCGCTCCCCACGCCGGTGGGCGCCGAGCGGGTGGACGTCAGCACCGCCCAACACATGCACGACGCTGTCATCGCCGCGCTCGATCAAGCCGACGTGCTGTTGATGGCGGCCGCCGTGGCTGACTATCGTCCGAGCAACGTGGCCCCGCAGAAGATCAAGAAAGAGGACGGTGGGTTGGTCACCCGCCTGGAGCGCACGCCTGACATCCTCTCATCCGTCGCTGTCCACTGGGCGGAGAGCGGTCGTCCACGCCTGGTGCTCGGGTTCGCCGCCGAGAGTGAGAACTTGGTGGAGAACGCGCGGGCCAAACTGGCAGCCAAAAACCTGGACCTCATCGTCGCCAACGACGTCACCGTCCCCGACGCCGGGTTCGCCGCCGAGACCAACCGCGTCGTCCTCATCGACCGGGAACGGATCGAGCGACTGCCTTTGATGAGCAAGTCCGCCGTGGCCGAGGTGATTCTGGATCGCGTCGTGGGGATGCTGAGAACGCCGACAGAGCGTCTTGAGAGACATCTTGTGAGACATCTCGAGGATGGGAAAAGGTCTTGAGAGGTTTCATGACCCGACATCTCTGGATCACGAATGTCACGAATGGACAAATAGCACGAGTTTTGGCTTCGAATTTCAAAAAACATTCGTGAAATTCGACCATTCGTGTGATTCGTGATAGAAAACCAGACTCTTGGCCACGAATATCGGGCAGTGAATTGAGAGGCAAGACAATGGACGAAAGACATATGATCGACGGAGGGATCACGGCTGTCCCCGGCATCCGCGTGGGGCACGCCGCCGACCCGGAGGGGCTGACCGGTTGCACCGTCGTCCTCTGCGAGAAAGGCGCCGTGGGGGGCGTGGATCAACGGGGCGGCGCGCCCGGCACGCGCGAGACTGACCTATTACGTCCTATGCACATGGTGCAAGAGGTTCACGCCGTGCTCCTGGCGGGGGGATCCGCCTACGGGCTGGTTGCCGCCGACGGCGTGATGCGCTACCTGGAGGAGCGCGGCGTGGGGTACGACGCCCGCGCGGCGAAAGTCCCCATCGTGCCGGGCGCTATCCTATTCGATCTGGACGTCGGGGACCCCCAGGCGCGCCCCGACGCAGCGATGGGTTACGCCGCCTGCGAATCGGCCAGCGACGGCCCCGTGGCCGAGGGGAACGTGGGCGCCGGCGCTGGCGCCACCGTCGGCAAGATCCTAGGACAGGGCCGGGCAATGAAATCCGGCCTGGGCAGCGCCGCCATCTCGCTGGGCGGGGGCTTGATCGTCGGGGCCGTCATCGCCGTCAACCCCCTCGGCGACGTGCTCGATCCATCGACCGGCGAGATTCTGGCCGGGGTGCGGAAACCCCGTTCCGAGCAGTTCGCGGACACCCTGGCGGTCATGCGCGGCCTGATCGGGAAGGCGGTGCTGCGTTTCGCCGCCAACACCGTCATCGGCGTCGTGGCGACGAACGGGCGTTTGACCAAGGAGGAGGCCAACAAGGTGGCCCAGATGGCCCAGGATGGCGTCGCTCGCGCGGTGCGTCCGGCCCACACGATGTTCGACGGTGACACCCTCTTCGCCCTCGCGACCGGAAAGAAAGGGGCCGACGTCAACCTGGTGGGCGCGTATGCGGCCGAGGCGGTGGCCCACGCCATCGTCCGGGCGGTCAAGGCGGCGGAAGCGGTTGCAGGGCTGCCGGCCTGGCGGAGTCTACAGGCCCAGCCAGACACCGATGCCAATGTCTAGGTCATCGCTGGTCGCCCGGACGATCGTGCCGGTCTTTCTGATCCTATTAGTTATCCTGGCGGGATGCGCGTCGCCTGAGCCCACCGTCTCTGTGCTGCGGCTGCCGACACGCTTGCCGCCCACCCCAACCAGCCCGCCGACGCCGACCGTCGTCGCCATTGGGGCCTGGGATTACTACAAGGAAGGGCTGGGACGCTGGGAACGGGGCAACGCTGACGGCGCCATCGAGTCCTTCTCACGCGCTATTCTTCAGTCACCCGACACCTTTGCTTCACCCTACGTCGCGCGGGGCCGCGTCTATCTCTCGCGGGATGAACTTCGCCCGGCGTTATCCGACGCCCAGGCGGCGATCGACATCGACCCGGACAGCGCCGCCGCCTTCGCGCTGCGGGGCGAGGTATGGCGTCGTCTCGGTCGTCCCCAGCAGGCGTTAGAGGATTTCGACCGCATGGCCGAATTGGATCCAGATCGAGTCGTGGACAACTTCAGCGCCTATTGGGAGGTCGCGCGCGCGAGCGACAAAGCGGTGCGCTTGTTGACGCTCAGCAAAACCTACGGCGACGTCTATCCGCAGGACCCTCTGTATTATTATTACCGCGGGTGGGCCTTCATCCAACTCGACAGCCCTGCTTCAGCCATCAAGACGTTGGGCGAGGGGATCGAAACCTCCCCAGAGCCTCCAGCGTTACTGTGGTTTGTGTTGGGGAAAGCATACGCCGAGACAGAGATGTGGCAGAGTTCGGTCACGTCGTTCGAGGCGGCCCGTCTCCTGGTGCAGGCCGGCGATGCCAGTCTGACCATCCACACCGATCAACCGGTCATCGACCTATTCGATGGTCTGGGGCGGGCGTATCTCCGAGCCGGGCGCTGTGCCGACGCCGAGACGATGCTGGAATACGCGATCAGTATCGGTGCACCGGCCTCCACCTACACGTCTACGTTAGAGGAAGCCCGTATCTGCCTCACCCCCGCTCCCGAGCCAACCCCTTATCCCACGACCACGCCTGGTTAACGTTGGTAGGCTGGTATATTGGTATATTGGTAGACCGGTGGGTTGGTATATTGGTAATCGGTCTACCGGTCTACCGGTCTACCAATATACCAACCCACCAATATACCAACCCCTGCTTGCCAATCGTCGTGTTAGCGGTTATGATATGCGCCTGACGAAACGTCACTGTAACCAAGCTGTAACCTGTGTCCTGTCGTAGACGTGTAGACTGATACCGGGGAAAAGCGTATCTTCTCAATAAGTAGGGGACGATGGTGTGTGTGCAGGCGGCAAAGGCGCCTGGACAGTGTGAGAGAAAGGGATAGCGTGTGAACGGGCAAGATCTAATAAAACGTTACCGGTTGGGAGAAAGAGACTTCGCTGGCATGGATCTGAGCGAAGTGAATCTGCGGGCCAACAGCCTGCAAGGTGTCAACCTGCAAGGGGCTGATCTGAGCGGCGCGTGCTTGCGGGGGGCCGACTTGCGTAACGTGGACCTAAAAGGAGCGAAACTCAGTGGCGCCGATATGATCGGTGTCGATTTGATCCAGGCCGATCTGCGAGAAACAACCCTCACCGGTGCCCAAATGACCGGCGCTAACCTGCGCGAATCGGTTCTCGAACGTGCTTTGCTGTACCAGGTCAATCTGCGCGGCGCTGATTTAAGCCATGCCAACCTGTCGAGCGCCGACTTGAGCGGCGCTGACTTGAGGAGATCGAAACTGTGCGGCGCCAACCTGACGAGCGCTATCCTGTTTCAAACCGATCTGCGTGAAGCCGATCTCAGCGAAGCCCAGATAGAGATCGAGCAACTGGCCGATGTCAAATCCATCGAGAGCGCGATCTTGCCGGAGGGTTTAGAGGTAGCCGACCTCGATCGGGTGTTCTGACTCCTTTGTTCCGGTTGGTCTTGTTAAAAACCCCCGGAAGACATTCCGGGGGTTTTTTTCACATCACACTCGCAATGACGAGTCCGACGAGCAACAAGCCCACGACAGCACAGACCAGACCGAATAAGACAAAACACCCGATGGAACCGCCCTGGGTAGACGCGATGTAGGCATAGGCCACGCAAATGCCGAGGATAGCGAAGCAGAAACCGGCCGTCAGCAGACAGAGAAAACTCAAAAGGGTTAGCTGGACCATTTGGATTACCTCCTCTCGTCTGAATCTATCTTATATGCACGCTCTCCGTTGAATCCATCTATACGATACAGGATTCTCTCGTAGATATCTATCCAATTTACGTTACACCTAACACCATGGAGCGTGACGGCAAACGTGATGGTCTTTTTTTATGTGACGAGGGTGTGATAATGGGTATGGTTAACGAGACGATTGTGGAGATGGGCGTCGGTCAGATCATCTCGATCAGGCCACGTATCCAGAGTTCCCCGATCAAGTCGATGGCTGGCTGGCCAAAGCGGGAAGCCAGTTGGGACAGGGTGCTGTGGCCGTTGCAAGCCTCGATGACGGGACGAGCCTCAGCCCGAAGCGGCGCCGCCTGTCCCTGCCCCAACAATACGTAACCAAAAGATTCCGGCCGCAACCGGGCTGATGTGTGGGGACGACCCTCGGCGGGCAATTCGTGGGTGGGTTGAGGGAATGTGTAATCGTCCAGTGGCCGGCCGCGCAATGGGTCCCGTTGTGCGGGTCGCAGTTCCTGGATCGCCCGGCACCCGCCGTGACAGATCGTGTACGCCGCGCAGGCCTGACATTCGATGGGCATCAACGCGCGCCACGCTCTCATCGCTTCACCGTGCCACAGCGTCTCCATCGACGCCTGGTGCAGCGAGCCGACGACGGTGGGCGAGTGGGCGCATGGCCGCACGTTGCCCCAGGGATCGATCGCCGCGTAAGTGGCGCCGGCCGGGCAACCCTCCGAGCGGTTGGGGGCGAAGCATTGGGGTAAACCAATGCCATAGCGGACCGGCGCGCCAGCGTCGATCAAGGCCTCGACCTGTTCGACTGCTGCGCGCATCTCCTCTGGCGTCGTCTCAATCCCTGGCAGTCGATGTCCCAGGTACCGGTTGAAAGCCACGTGATCCACCCCCAGTTCCTCTCCCAGGGCGGCCACAGCATCCAACCGATCCCAATTGTGGTGGGTGATGATGGTGCTGATGGCGACCGAGATCCCGCCGTCTATCGCCAGTCGAATGTTGGCGACCGTCTCCTCGAAGGAGCCGGGGACTCTGGTGTACGCTTCGTGGCTATGCGGCGTGGCCCCGTGTAACGAGACCAATAAACCGGATAGATGGGGCAGTCCGGATAGGCGCTGGACGAAAGTGGCCGGGTCTTCCCAACGGGCATTGCTAAACACCGTCACCCAGGCGTCGTAAGCGGTCGCAGCCTGTAGAATCCGGTGGAACTCGGGATGGAGCGTGGGCTCACCGCCGGTCAGGCGCAGGCGAACGGCCTCCGGCGCCAAAGCTTCGAGCCAACGCTCCCAGGTCGAGGCCGGCAACGGCGGTGGAGACCGATCGGCGGCATAGACGTTGCTGCAACCGGGACAACAATTGCTGCAAGCCGACGTCAGTTCCAGGGAGTAGATCGCCGGCAGGGATAAGATCAGCATCTTCTCATCTCCCTTGGGCGGCATCGGCGGCATCACCGGCAAGCGTCAGCGCTGTTGTCGATTTTTCTCAGGTGATAGCCCGCTTCGTCTCGCTTTTCGATCAGTTCGGCCAGCGATTTCTCGGTGAGCACCCACGTTCGATGAGGTTGGTGAGCGCTCGTATTGGGGGGGAACAATTCGAGTCGTAGCCTGTACCCCGTCTTTGAGGATTGAGGATTCTTGCTTGACATAAGACGCCTCCTATAAGTGACAAGCTTGTGACTACTGGCATTATTTTATCACAAAAATGTCACATTTTCAATAGGTGAACGTCTTTTTAGGGTTACAAATTTATTAAAATGATAGGTGAGAATTGAGCAATGGGTGCGAAATATAGATAGATCAATTGGGTGTATTGCATTTGGGTGAGCCAACGCGTAAAAGGAAAGGAATGCGTAAAACGTGAAAGGTAAGACCTCTTTACGTTTTACGCATTACACCTGATGCCACTACCTGAGATGAAACAACCCGGTTTTCTAGATACCCAATAGATTCTCCAGGGCCTGGATGAAGGAACTCACGTCAACTCCCAGATTGTTCGCCTCGCTCCACGCTTGGACCGATTTGAGGAGCGCCTGCTGTTGATCGACCGGCAGGTCGTACAGGCGTTTGTACAGATACTCGATGAGGGTGTCTTTCTCGGCTGCCTCGGAGGAATAGCGTATGAAGTAAGCGTAGGCCAGGAGGTAATGTTGAATCCCCTCTTGCAAATTCCCCTGGCTGAAGGCCATCTGTCCCCGTGTCATTTCCACCTTCCCCAACGGCGCGAAATACTCGGTGGGCAGGTCGTCGTCCGGCGCTTGTTGACCGGGAACGATTCGATATTCCGGGCCGATCAACGCTTCGACCTGCGCCAGGCTTTGCAGCACTCCTTTCTGATCGCCGAGTAGAAATGAAACGTCGGCTAGGTCTTGGATTGTGTTGGCCCGGACAGCGACGGCCTCACCATCTTGGTCTAGCGCGTCCTGTAACAGGCGCTCACTTTCGTGATAACAGGTCTGGCCCTGGGGTTCGTCATCCACGAGATGAGCCAGGCGTCCCATTTCCCGGTAGACGCGTCCCTGCTCGGCCAGAATCCCTGGGAGATTGGAGGTTAAGTCGGCGTTCTGCGCGATTTCCAACGCCTTCTCCACCGACTCCAACGCCTCTTCAAGAATTCGCCGGGCCACTTCCAGCTTCCGACCTTCCTCCAGGTACCCCTTGGCTTTCTTACGCTTGGCACAGCCGATTCTCAGATGAGCCCACATCATGCCGTGGGCGTCCTCCAGGTCGCGGAAGAGTTCCAGGGCCTCTTGGCCATACGAGATCGCCTGGGCATGATTTCTCTGCATTCGGGCGATAGCCGAGAGACCGACGAGGGTCAGACCGGTGCTGTATTCATTGCCCATATCCTCGTTGATGCGCAGCGCTTTGTTGGCCAATGGGCTGGCCAGGACCATACGTCCCTGTTCTGCGTACACGTTAGCCAGGTTGTTCATCACGATGGCCAATTCGTCCTGGTAAAAATTTACCTTGCGGAAAGCGGCATTGGCCTCGCTGTAATAGTGGGCGGCCTGGCTCAAAACCCCACCCCGGCGGAACTGGTATCCGATAGAGGTCGCCAACCGGGCCCGGGCCAATAACTGTTGGGACGTGCAGTGAGATAATTTTGGCAGTCGATGGAGCATGGCCAGCGCTTCCTCTTGTACGTTCGGCTCGTATCCGTGGAGCATGGCCCGGGCGCGTGACCACAGGGCTGCGACGTTGCCCAGGATCGTCACGTCTTCCTCCGTCCGGATGAAAAACGCCTCCGGGTGATCCAGGATGTAACGGGCAAAGGGGATTTCCCGATTGTATTGCCCCCACCAATGGAATCGCTCCACCCACATCTGGGCGCTTTCGCGGATAATCTGCTCGTGGCTGATGCCGGCTGTCTCGAACTGCTCCCGGCGCCCCGGTGCGTTGTAGAAGCGCAGGAATTCGTCCAACAACCGCATGCCGTATCCCACCCAGCGATTGCGATTCGCCTCGTCGCTGAGATTTTGATACGCCTCGTATCCCAGGCGAGGATTATGCACCAGCAGGTAGTATAACCGCTCTACCTGGAGTTTTTGCAATCTCTCTCTCAGGTCGATTCGTTTTTCTGGCGGTTCTCCTCTGATCTGCTCTTCCAAAGCCCGAATGCGCGGAACGTAATAAGCCATCACCAGGGCGTGCGCGACGGCCCGCTCGTTGATCCGCAGATAGGGGATAATCTCGGGATCGGTCATCAGCCGGTACATCTCGTCGTGCAGGAAAAGGCGCTCGCCGTGCAAACGCTGGGCCCCGGGAATGGCCTTGAAGCGCTTAACAAATGAGAGACCGCTCATCTGCCCGATCAACTGGTCAGCTTCGTCTCGCGGCACCCCCAGCGACTGATGTAGAATCTCTTGATCGATCCCCTTGGGCATCAGGGCGATGCGCGCCAGATATCCCCCCAGTTCGCCGGCCTGGTTGGATACGCCGCGTAAAATCTGGATCTCGACCTTTTCTCGCGCCTCTTCCAGGCGGGGATCGTCCGCCGGTACGTCCACCAGGTCGGCGTATTGGTCGAACATCTCCAGGACCACGCCCGGCGCCGGCGCCAGGACGTTGATCAGATCCACGATCAGGTGGAGGAAAATGGGCCGCCCGCCGGTCAGGCGATGCACGATGGGCAGGTATTCGTCGGGGATGATCTCGACGCCATGGGAAATAGTGTCGATAAAGATTTTGGTCTCCTGGCGTGTGAAGGGTGCTAACTCAACGACGGTTAGATCGTCGCCGAAAGCCAATTGGAGATCGGTAATCAGGCGTTCCTGTGGGTCGGCCGTCTCGCCGTCGGCGGGCAGTTTGGGGCGGCCCGCCAGGACGACCAACACGTTCGCCAATTGAGACAGCTTATCCAGGAGCCAGGGTTTGAGGCGGGTATCGGCGGTATCCAGTCCGGCGATCTCCTCGACGGTGGAACTCTCGTACTGCAGGAGTTCGACGGTATCGAAACAGATGACCAACTTGCGGGCATCGAGCGCCATATCTCGGCACCCTTGCACGAAAAGCTCTCCCAGTCTTTTTCGGTGGGTCTCCAATACGCTGGGATCGCTGCCCCGCTCGCGTAACAGCTCGTAGCGTGTTCGCTCGCATCGGTATGGGGCGAAGTAATGCTCTTCGGGATCCAGGCCGTTGACGACGGCTCTTTCCACGTCGCTGGTGCTGTGGGTGTCGGTGTGATACAAATCGATGATGGGGGTACTGTGGTAGCCTGGGCCAGCCTCGTCGACGAGGTCCTGGAGTTCTTCCAACAAGCGTGTCTTCCCTAGCCCGCCCCGGGCCCAGTAATAGACGAAACGGCGCTCGCCTCGGGCGTGCAGGTAGGTGCGCAGGCGATCGATCTCCCGGTCGCGCCCGACCATCTCGATACGGTAGGTCAGTTCATTGCTCGTTGTTCCAGTCATTGGATCATCTCCTCTGCTCGTTGGCGATATGATTCGGCTTCTTGATAATAGGGTTCGGCCTCTGGCGATTCGCCGGGAATCTCATCGGCCAGGGCGGCAAAGGTCTCGGCCGCAGCCAGACAGGCCTGACGATACGCCTCCGGTTCGGTCACCTGGAAACAGTGGCGCACGATGTCGCCGATGACACCGTGCAACCGGTCGCCCCGCTCTTCGCGCCAGACGACCGTGTTTTGAATGCGCAAGCGGGTGATCCCCTGGATGAAGAAATAATCCGAACGATCCTCGATCAGGGTCGGGGCCACCCGTTGGAGATAGCGTTGCAAGATCGTGGCGTCAAACCAATTCAAGACGCTGGCCAACCGCAGGATCTCGTCCCAGGGAGCGGAGACGTTCTTGAAGAATCGCTCTTTTACGATGGGTTGGACCACTCGCTGGCACAACATACGCTGAACGTCTGCCGGAGAGCGCTCGGTCGGCCAACGCAGGGCCATAAAAGAAGCCAATTCTTTGGAGAGCAAGGGGTGACCGAAGGATAATGTCAGAATCAGTTCAAGCAATTCGTCAAGGGACTCCTGCGCCTCCAAATCGGAATTCTCTTGGATCAGGACTTCTCTAATCAGGTCCCGGGCCGCGCCGGTGGCGGAAAGGGGCGTGAGGGGCATCAGCTTGAGCGCCCGCCGGACCTCGACTCGTCGCCAGGGCACGGGAACCCGGCCAGCGAACACTTGCTGAACCCGTCCTTCGACGACCAACGGGCCGACGACGTGCGCCTCCATCCAGCGCCAGAAGTCCATATTCTCCTGCAGGACCTCGGTGGTATCGCACAGGAGCAGCACAGGCATACGTTTGGTCAGATCGTTCAACTGATTGACGATCTGACCGGCCGCCTGCTCAGGGTTTGTCCAGTGTCCCTGGATCCAGTCCTTGGCTTGGGCGATCATAGCGCGCAATAACCTTTCCCGTCGATCGGCTCCTCCGTTGGCTACTTGTTTCATATCTAACTTGAGCACCAGGGCAGGAGGATCTTCCTGGAAACAGTTGGCAAACTCCTCCAACAAACGGGATTTCCCGATCCCGGCCTCTCCGTAGACGTTCCACAGGGAACCGGGATCCATTATGAGCTTCTTGAGTTCAGGCTGGCGATTTTGAAATGTCGGCATCTTTCTCCTCCTGCTCCGTGTGCCAATACAGGTTGATCAATTGCTTGATATCGTCTCTGCCCAAGGGGGGTGGGTGTGATTCCCAGACGCCGGCGCACGCCGCGACTAGCCCTCGGGCGATTCGCAGGGCGTGGATCGGGGCAGCGAGTTTGCTTTCCATCGCTTGGCATCTCTGCGCGCCTTCGACGATCTGCTCGATGAATGTGGGCTTGGCCTCGCGTCGCAGGTACTCGTCGGGAATCTGTTGGGCCCAATTATCGTCACCGCCCACGGGTTCACCTTCCATCCACCCCAGCAGGCGGAGGTACAACATCTCGCGCAGGTCTCTATCTTCCCAGGCGGGCAAACGATACACGTTCACCCGTCCCTCCCGGACAGCAGCCATATCCTTCACCAATTTCTGATAAGTGGACGTGATAAAGAGTTTGAATTGCAATAAGTTCAGATGTCGAATCTTATAGACATCCTGGAGCAGCCGACCGACCGCCTTGCTCGACAAATGCGCCGTCTCGTCGATCATCACCTGTACGCGCTCGTAGGGCCGGGCGTCGGAGATGCCGAAAAAATCCTGTCGAGGTGGAACAAAGGTGACCAGTTGAATCAGTTGATCCAAAACGTAATCGGGCGCCAGGTCGGCGCTGAAGGGTTCGCAAGCAGGCTTCTCCTGCAACCACGTCATCAACTCAAATTCACCGGGAAGGTCCGGACGCCAGGGTTGGCTGTGTTGGTAATGCCAGCGCAGTCGCTCCATCCACGACCGGTCCCGGCGTAGGTGAGGCAGAAATTTATCTCGTCGGGCTGGGTCCATCAGGAAATTTTCCCAGTACGCGTTGAAGACGTAGCGTGTAAGAATCTCCGGTGTTAATAGGCTGATCTTGCCATTCGTCAGCGCCTGTTCCGGCACCGAGACGAGCACCCGGGTCATGGGCAACCCCACCATCAGGGTACGAGAGCGCAATCGCCGCATTAGTTTTTCAAAGAGCGTTGTCTTGCCACTGCCAGTTTGCCCCAGGATGACCAGCGTGCCCGGTTGGTTGACCTCCCGCTCGACTGTCTCCCGAACGACGTACATCTCCTGTAACTGCTCAGACATCCTCGCCATTTGTCTACTTGCGGATCGAGCCTTTATCTTTTGTTCCAATTCGGTAATTTTACTTTGGCAACGCCGTTTTTCCTTGACGAGTTGGAGTGGGATGTTAACCTCTTCCACATATTCCGCTTGACGCTCGGCAATGATCAGCAAGTTCTCACGAGCCTCTTCAAGCTGACGTCGCCACGAACGAAATTCCACGTCAGATACAGAAGATGTTGTGACAACCTGAGTAGTTGCTGCCTCCTTTAGTTTTTCCACCGGCATATCGACGGCGAAGGGATCGACGAAAGGTCCCCCGACGTCTCGGTGAAGAAGGTGGCGAGCGACGAATACGTAATAGGCGTAGTTCGGCAGGCAATATCGTATATCGTGGCAGATCGTCATTTGACAGCTATTCCCATCTCAGTGTGAGTAGCGTATCGCAGACTTCCGAAGTCTAGAAAACGGTCTTGGGGCGTAAAAAACTGAACTTTTGCAAAGATTCAACGATGAAATGGATCGTTATAGACTTCGGAAGCCTAAAACATACTATTGTCAACTGAATAGAAAGCGTATTCTACACGTCGATGTAACAAAAGCGCAGGGCCTCAACCAGACCCCCACTCTCCATCGCAGCAAGGGACTGGCCTGAGCAGTTACACGGTTAAATTACTTTGAGAGCAATCATAGCGTACCAAATCATCGTCTTGATGTGAATACCTTTTTCGTGACATCGCTGGGACAAAAATGTGACGGATTGTCCTCCGACGATCTCGCGGTGTTTCGAAGACATTCAAGATATTGGCTCTGTTTATGGAGATGATACGTATTGTCGTTGATTGGTTGTGAGCGGAGCGATCATGGGTTCTCTGTTTCGTTTTTTCCCTCGCTTGCCGAGCTTTTCTAACAGCCACTTTTTGGTACAATACCTAACCTGAACGAACCAGAGCCAAAAAGGAAGTATTGACCGCAAATTATTGCTCGCTGTACAAGGATTCTATTGGTTAGGCCTTACTATGTCCCAATTGACATTTGCCGAAATCGTCGTCTTCTCACCCATCGACGGTCAGGCCGATTCCACCTTTACCTATCACCTTCCGCCGGTGACTGAAGATCGCACACTGGCGCGCACCCTGGCGCCCGGGCACCTGGTTATCGTGCCCTTTGGCCCGCGACGGCTGTACGGCATCGTCGTGGCCCGGACTGACGCCCCGCCCCCGGAGGTCGAGACCCGCCCGGTCGAATCTCTCGTCGACGCCGAGCCGGTCCTCACATCCTGCCAGATCGCGCTGGCCCGCTGGATGAGCCGCGAATACCTGACGCCCCTGTGGCGATGCTTCTTGCTGATGCTGCCGCCGGGGTTGGTCGGTCACGCGGACGTGCAGGTGGAACTGGCCGGTGAGGCCGATCCCAGGGACATCTATACCGAGGCCCAGGAGCAACTGGTGACCGTGCTGGACGCGAAGGGCCAACTGCTGGGCCGCCAGTTGGATCGTCTGCTCCCCCGCCAGCATTGGCGCCGGGCAGCCTCGCAACTGGACCGCCGGGGTATCGTCGTCAAATCGCATCTCCTCACGCCTCCACGCGCCCGTCCCAAGCAGGTGCAAACGGCCCGGCTCGCGCTCACCGATGACGACCCCTCGCTGATGGAGGCCGCGTTGGAGGGCCTGCGCAGCGAGGTCTATCCCCACATCATCCAGTTTCTGCGCGAGGAAGGCGGGCCGGTGGACGTCAGTTGGATCTATGCCGAGACCGGTTGCCAGCGCTATCACCTGAACAAACTGGAGGAGCGTGGCGTGCTCGCCTTCGACACCGAGGAAGTGTGGCGCGATCCCCTGGCCGACGAGACCTTCGTCCCCGACACCCCGCCTCCCCTGACTTCTGACCAGCAGGCGGTCTGGGAGACGGTCCAGGCCCACATCGCCCGGCCCGGCTCGCCGACTGATCCCGCGCCGGTCATCCTCCTCCAGGGGGTTACCGGCTCTGGCAAGACAGAGATCTATCTGCGCGCCGTGGCCGAGGTGATCGAACGGGGACAGCAGGCCATCGTGCTCGTACCCGAAATCAGTCTCACCCCCCAGACGGTCCACCGATTCGGCGCCCGCTTTGGCGCTCGCTCTGGCGGCCGCCCAACTGGCCGCGTCGCCGTCCTCCACAGCGGCCTGAGCGACGGGGAGCGGTACGATACCTGGCGCTGTGCCCGGTTGGGCCAGATCGACGTCGTCGTCGGCCCCCGTTCGGCGCTGTTTATCCCACTGCCTGACCTGGGCTTGATCGTCCTGGATGAGGAACACGACGACAGCTACAAGCAGAGCGCGCCCGCTCCCCGCTACCACGCCCGCGACGCGGCGCGCCAATTGGCCCATCTGACGGGCGCCTCTCTGATCCTGGGATCGGCTACCCCCAGCCTGGAGACCTATCACCGGGCGGCCCTGGGCCAGATCACCCACCTGGAAATGCCCCGGCGCATTATGGGCCACGCTCGCCGCCTCGCAGAGCTTCAGGCCCGTTACCAGCCCCAACCCCAGGCCCAACCCCAGGAGTCCATCACCTATCGCGCGCTGCCTGGCGAGGCGAGCGATGGCCGTTACGCCCCGCTTCCCCCGGTGCAGATCGTCGACCTGCGGGCCGAACTGCGAGCCGGCAATCGCTCGATCTTCAGCCGCGCGCTTCAGAAGGCTATCGACGAGACGCTGGAACGAGGGGAACAGGCCATCCTGTTCCTCAACCGCCGGGGGACGGCGACCTTCGTCCTGTGCCGCGATTGCGGCTACGTTCCCCAGTGCCCGGCGTGTGACGTGCCATTGACCTATCACGGCCCTGGTGCCGAACTGGTCTGCCATCATTGCAACCATCGCCAGCGGGAACCGGCGCGCTGCCCCGAATGCGGGGGCCGGCGCATCCGCTATTTTGGGCTGGGGACCGAGCGGGTGGAAAAGGCTGTGCACCAGCGCTGGTCGGGCATCCGCACGCTGCGTTGGGATAGCGATACCGCTCGCAACCACGCCGCTCACGCCACGATCATGCACCTCTTCAGCGCCGGGCTGGCCCAGATCCTGGTCGGGACTCAGATGATCGCCAAGGGGCTCGATCTGCCGCTGGTGACCACCGTCGGCGTCATCTCGGCCGACACCGCCCTCAACCTGCCAGATTTTCGCGCCGCCGAGCGGACCTTCCAACTGCTGGCCCAGGTGGCAGGGCGGGCCGGGCGAAGCATCCTGGGGGGGCGCGTCATCGTCCAGACCTACCACCCGGAGCATTATGCCATCACCTCGGCCGCTGCCCACGATTACGAGCGCTTCGCCGCCCGGGAACTCGCCTTCCGCCGCGAGCACGGGTATCCCCCCTACCGGCGCCTGGTGAAACTGGTCTACGCCGACGAGCAGCTCTCGCGCGCCCGCGACCAGGCCCAGGCGCTGGCCCAGACGATCCGGCAGGAGATGGCCCGGCGCGGGCTCGACGAGGATGACCTGATCGGCCCCGTGCCCCCATTTTTCGACCGCTTGCGGGGCCGCTATCGCTGGCAGATCCTCTTGCGCGTCGCTGATCCCGCCGACCTGCTGCGAGAGGTCGTGATTCCGCCGGGTTGGCGGGTGGACGTGGATCCGAGCGATGTCCTGTAGGGTTGGTATCTGGAGAGCCGTCCTCACCGGCGGGCTCGTCTTCACGCTGGCCCTTTGCCTGCTCGCTTGTACTGGGAATGAGGACGCCTGGAAGCAGGAACTACCCCTGGAGACGTTGCGCGTTGGCATGGATGCCAGCATGCCCCCGTTCGAATACGTCGCCGCCGACGGTAGTCTGGCCGGGTTCGACGTGGATCTGGCCCGGGAATTGGGACGCCGCTTGGACGTCGACGTCCAGTTCGTGGCCAACCTGTCCTACGACGGGCTCTACGACGCGCTGGCCGTCGGCCGGGTTGACGTCGTCATCTCCTCCCTGGTCGTCGATCCGGACCGCATGGACGATTTTGCCTACTCGGCCCACTACTTCGACGCCGGACAGGTGCTGGTGCTGCGTGAGGGGAACGCCGAGATCGAGGGGATCGGTGATCTGGACGCACACACGGTGGCGGTGGAATTTGGCGCGCCGGGGGATATGGTCGCCCGTCGGTGGGCCAGGCGCCGGGCCAACCTGATTGTCGAGCCCTATCAAACGGCGGATGAAGCGCTTAGAGCGGTGGCGGATGGAACGGTCGACGCGGCCGTGGTCGACCGGGTCTCGGCGCTGGCTGTCGTCGGCGCGGAAGCGCATCTCGTCATCGCCGATACGCCCGTCGCTGAGGAACTGTACGCCGTCGCCATGCGCCGGGAGGATAAACGCCTTCGGTGCGCCATCAACGCCACCCTGTCCGAAATGGAAGCAGACGGCGCCCTGACCGCCCTGGTCGACGAGTGGCTGAGGCCATTTGATTGACAGGCGTGATGGGTCATTGCATAAGCAGCAGGCTGAGCGCCATGACTGCCATGCCGGCGATCAACCCGTAGATGCTGTCGTGTCCCTTGCCGTAGGCGCGGCTGGTGGGCAACAGTTCGTCGACGCTGATGTAGACCATGATGCCGGCGATGCCGGCAAAGAGCACGCCCATGATCTGGGGTGGCACGACGCCGGAGGGGCCGCCGATCAGAAAGCGCAGTGCGACGTAAGCGACCAACGCGCCGATCGGTTCGGCCAGGCCGCTCAACAGCGAGTAGAAGAATGCCTTGCGGCGATCACCGGTGGCGTAATAGATTGGCACGGAAACGCTGACCCCCTCGGGGATGTTGTGCAACGCGATGGCCACGGCAATCGCCACGCCGACGCCGGGGTCTTGGAGAGCGGCCAGGAACGTCACCAGTCCCTCGGGGAAGTTGTGGATGCCGATCGCCAGCGCGGTGAATAAACCGGTGCGCATGAGGTCCCCCTCTTGGGTATCGGTAGATGGTGTGATGGACGTGTTGGGTTCCTGGGGCGACACTGGCGGCTCGTGGAGTTGCGCGGTCTCCTGGATCGAATGTACCTCGTGTGGATTCTGCATCGTGGGGATCAGGTTGTCGATCAAGCCGATAAAGACGATCCCGCCGAAAAAGGCTGCTGCGTTGATCCAATGACCGCCTGGATCGCCATAGGCCGTGACCAGTTCCTCGACCCCTTTGAAGAATATTTCGACGAACGAGACGTAGAGCATCACACCGGCCGAAAAGCCGGTAGAGATCGAGAGAAAGCGGTAATTGGAGCGTTTAGCCAGGAATGCGATCACGCTGCCGACACCGGTCGCCAGGCCGGCGGCGAGTGTCAATCCCAGGGCGAGCCATACGTTACCTGTCATCATCCCATCTCCCATTTTCGATTTTGCAGATTGAACCCTCAGACGTCTCCGATTCTGGCTCAGCGGTCTTGATCAACAACATAAAGGCCGTCTTGGCCAGCAGAATGGCCAACAATAACAGCCTGACCCACAGCCGGTCGACCGCGAACCAGGCGACGCTGCCGATCATTGGCCCAGGCGAGCAACAGCGAATAGATCTTGACCTTGAGTGAGATCGCCTTGCGCTGCTGGAAACTGCGGATGTGGGGGCCAAAGCGGGGGTGATTGAGCAGCCAGCGGTGCAGGCGAGGCGAGCTCACCATATAGCAAGCAGCGGCCAGGAGCAGGAATGGGGTGGTGGGCAATATGGGGAGTATGACGCCAATGGCGCCAATTCCCAGGAACATGGTTCCCAGGATTACCCATAACACGGCAATCACCTTTTGTCGTGGTGTGCGATTTCCTGATTTCATCAACGACCTTCCTGTTTTTGGCGAGGGTTCACGTCGTTTTGCTCGCTGCGCCACGTTGCGCCGCCAACCCACACTTCTTTTTTCCAGATGGGCGTGATTTCTTTCAAGCGCTCGATGGTGTAGCGCAGGGCGTCGAAGACCTCGGGGCGGTGAGCGGCCGAGAGGGCGATGACGACGGCGATTTCCCCGATCTCCAATCGCCCGGTCCGGTGGACGATGGCGACAGCGCGGATCGTGGGCCACCGTTCCTGGGCCTCGTCGCCGATCTGGCGCAGGGTCTGCTCCGCCATGTCGGGATAGGCCTCGTATGCCAGGTGCTCGACCGCGCGGCCGTCTGTCTCGCCACGCACGACGCCGACGAAGGTCGCCACGGCGCCGATCGCCGGGTCGGCCAGGCGCGCGACGACGTCGTCGACGGAAATTTCCTCCGGCGTGATCTCGAATCGTTTCATTGGCTATCCTCCCCCGACCGGTGGCAGCAGGGCGACCTCGTCGCCGTCGTGTACTTCGGTCTGCACGCTGACGTAGGCCCGGTTCACGGCGACGCTGAGGAAGCGGGTGTGGGCGCTCAGCACGGGATACCGTTCGACCAGCCGGTCGATCACTTCCGCCACCGTCGTCCCGTCCGGGACCGTCACCTCGATCTCCGACTCGCCCAGCGCCTCGCGGGGCGCGGCGAAGAATTTGACGTGTATGTCCATGTAACCTCTCATTTCCTTTCCTCTTCCTCCGCCAAATGCCAATCGCCGCTTTTGCCGCCGGTCTTGTGCACCAGCCGGATGTCGCCGATGCGCATGCCCTTCTCGACCGCCTTCGCCATGTCGTAGATGGTCAGGGCGGCGACGCTGACGGCGGTGAGGGCCTCCATCTCCACGCCGGTTTTTCCCCGGCAGCGGACGGTCGCCGTGATCTCGATCTGGGAGGCGGCCTCGTCGACGCGGAACGTCACGTCCACCTTGGTCAGCAGCAGCGGGTGGCACAGGGGGATCATGTCAGGCGTGCGCTTGGCGGCCATGACGCCCGCCACCTGGGCGACGGCCAAGACGTCCCCCTTGGGCACACCGCCCTCGGCGATGAGCCGCAAGGTTTCCGGCCGCATCGTGACCGCGCCCTGGGCCACGGCGATTCGTTCCGTCTCTCCCTTGGCGCCCACGTCCACCATACGCACCCGCCCTTCATCGTCCACGTGCGTCAATTCCATGAGTCCCTTCCCCTACTCTTTCTCGCCCATTCGCCCATTCGCCCATTCGCTGACTCGCTGACTCGCTGACTCGCTGACTCGCTGACTCGCTGACTCGCTGACTCGCTGACTCGCTGATTCGCTGACTCGCTGATTCGCTGATTCGCTCACTCGCTCCTCTCGTAAAGTTCCAGCAGCACGCCGTGGGCTGACTTGGGATGCACGAAGACGTAACGAACCCCCTCGACGTTGACCTGGGGCTCCTCGCTCAACACATGGGCGCCGGCCTGTTGCATGCGCGCCATCGCCGCCTCGACGTCGTCCACCGCCAGGCAGACGTGGTGCAGCCCCTCGCCGCGCTTTTCCAGGAAGCGGGCGACGCCGCTCTCTTCGTCCAGCGGGCGCAACAGCTCGATCTCTCCCTCGCCGGCGGGCAGGAAAGCGATCTCGACCCGTTCCTCGGGCACCTCGCGCCGCTCGGTCATCTCCAGCCCCAGCGTGTCGCGGTAAAAGGTCAGCGCGTCGTCCAGGTCGCGCACGACGATGGCGATGTGGTGAATGGCGTGTGACATGGGTTTGTTCTCCTGTTCGGTATATTGGTATGTTGGTAGACTGGTATATTGGTATATTGGTATGTTGGTAGACTGGTATATTGGTATATGGGTGGGTGACTTGTATCCTGGTCTACTTGCCTACTTGCACACTTGCACACTTGCACACTTGCACACTTGCACACTTGCCTACTTGCACGCTTGCACACTTGCCTACTTGCACACTTGCACACTTGCACGCTTGCGCGCTTGCACACTTGCACACTTGCACACTTGCACACTTGCCTACTTGCACACTTGCACGCTTGCTCACTTACGCACGAGGACGTAGCGCCCGCGCGTGACCTGCGACGTGGCAGTGTATAGGTAAGTGGCTGGGCCGACGAGCACGATGTCGGCGTGGCCGATGCCCCAGTTGTTGGCCAGATCCATGATCACCGGGTTGCCGGGGTATTTTTCCCAGGGGCCGTCGATGGCGGGGCCGGCGCTGCGGGCGAAGCCCAGCGCGAACTGGTCGTCGACGACGGTGGGATTGCTGGGGCCTCGTACTCCCTCGTAGGCCATGTAGTAACGGTCGCCCAGGCGAACCACGTCGGCCGACGAGATGGTGCGGAACTCGAAATAGAGATTGGCGTCGGCGCCGAAGGCGTCGAGTGGGCCGTAGCCGTGCTCGGCCCCGAAGAGCGGGTTGGCGGCGCAGGGACGCAGGCCTGTCGCTCCATTGTATTTGTTTCCCACGTAACAACCCATGTGGCCCGGGTCGCGTCCCAGGCCGACGAAGACGTAGAGCAGATCGCCCTCCACGTAGATGCCGGGGGGCGCGCCCACCAGGCAGTTCCCATATTCGGCCTCGTTGTAGATGTTGGGGTGCTCGCCGACAGTCGCGGCCTCGCTGCACGCGCCGGGTTCGGCGTGCCATTGGCCGGTGCCGGGCACGTGGGCCTCTCCCGACCAGTTGACGCCGTCGCTCGACGTGCGCATGTAGGCCCCCGCGCCCCACTCGTAGACGATGTAAACTCGGTCAACGTCGAAAAAGACACGGGGATATTGTTGTTGGTTGGTGTGGTCCCGGCCCGTGCACGGGCACGAGAGACAGGGGAAGAGACATCGCGGGTCCTCCAGGATGAACTGGCGCCCGCCGTCGCGACTCTTCCACAGGGTCACGCAGCCGGGGAACGGGGCCGGATCTCCGCAGCGATCGAGCACGCCAGCCGATTGATGGCTGGCGTGCAGGTAGGACCAGAACTCCCCGCCGCCCCGGTAGACGGTGTCCGACTCTCCCACGGGCAATCCCACGTCCGCGATCTCCATCACCCACTCGGCCTGCCCGGCCCAGAACTCGTCCAGCGTGCCAAAGGTTCGTCCCGGCGGCGGCGCTGGCGCAAAGTCCGGCATGGTTTCAGGCGTTGGAG
>OMKS01001167.1_pt1 | contig 23975 bp, 20 predicted proteins | sample 1674721 | NCBI WGS metagenome assembly OMKS01 (sample SAMN06264996, study PRJEB25208) | sediment metagenome | isolation source: hot spring sediment | place: USA: California | collected 2014-09-02
TCGTCGGCAGCGTCAGATGTGTATAAGAGACAGATATAACATTAACCACCCACGATACTACGCACATGGATGCTCCATGGCATTATCACCCTACAAGCGAGGGAAAGCCTGCGAAAACCATTGACGAGATCCCCCTCGAATGGTGTTACGGCGATGGCCTCGTGCTTGATTTTCATCATAAAAAAGCCGGGGATCGCATTGATGCAGAAGACATACAAAAGGCACTCGATGCACTGGGTTACAGCCTCAAGCCGTTCGATATCGTTCTCATCCGAACCGACGCCTACCTCCACCGTGAAGAAGAAGGTTTTGAAAATGTGCATCCCGGTGTGACCAGAGATGGAACGTTGTACCTGATAGACCATGGTATAAAAGTCATGGGGATAGACGCCTGGGGATGGGACCGCAGCCTCGACGCTATGATCCGTGATTTGAAAGCGGGTGACTCAGAGCAGTTCTGGGAATCTCACTACCTGGGAAAAGAAAAAGAATACTGCCACTTAGAGCGTCTCGCACATCTTGACAAAATCCCATTCCCTTTCGGTTTCAAAGTTGCAGTCTTCCCGGTAACGATCGAAGGAGCCAGCGCCGGCTGGGTTCGGGCAGTTGCAATAATTGATTGAGACGACGTTTTCGATGCTGACAAGCTGCCACGAAACGGCATAAAGCAGCTTTTTACGACGCCGTCAACTTTATTTCGATGGTGTTTGTAAAACACAAAGAATTTTTAAAAATCAGAAGGGTAATTATTTCGGAGGGCAAAGATGACGAAAAACTTTTACCTGGTTCCTGAATTCAACTCCATGTCACAGGAAGAAATCAGAAATTACCAGGAGAAAAAACTGACTGTCCAGCTCCGGTATTGTTATGACCGTTCGGAGTTCTACAGGAAAAAATTCGATCAGGCCGGAGCGCTTCCGGAAGATATCCAGACGGTTGAAGATCTTCGCAAGCTACCGATTTTTATGGTAAAAGATGATGAGAGGGAAAGCGCCCGGCTGTCGCTCGAGAAGTACGGCCACCCATTCGGCATGCACCTGTGTGCACCGGTTGATGAACTTTATCTTACCGGAACTACTTCAGGAACAACCGGCATTCCAACATTCAGCTACACATTTACCCGCAAGGACATTGAATTTATTGGAAAACAGCTCGGCCACAGGCTGTCGATCGCAGGAATAGGCAAAGGGGACAGGGTCGTGTTCTTCTTTGCTCTTGGAATATATGCAACCACAATGACTCTGTGGGGCCTGAGGGAACTGGGAGCCCTGCCGATCGACATCGACGCCAGAGCCGGAACCGAATTGCTGCTGAAATTCATTGACTTGACCAGGCCCACCTACCTTGCCTGCACCCCTTCCCTTGCCGAATTTCTGATCAAAAAATCCCCCGAGGTTCTAAAAAAGGATGTCGGTGCCTTCAAGTTGAAGGGTCTTTTGACTACCGGAGAAATCGGAATCGCCATCCCCGAGATAAAGGAAAAGCTGGAATCGGCTTATGGTTGCAGAAGTTGGGATTACTGGTCGCCATGCGGGAATTGTATGGGAATTTCTTGTGATTCAAATGTCTACCAAGGTTTTCATGCTGTCGCCCCGGATGTCTGCACCAGCTACGACGACCTGGTGGACCCCATCACCAAGGAGACTGTTGATGCGGACCAGGACGGTGCGGTGGGGGAGATGGTCCACACATCCCTGGAGCGGGAGGCCTGCCCGGCCGTGAAGTATGCCTACGGAGACGTCGTCAAAATCTACACGGGGGAATGCCCTGTCTGCGGTTTCAAGGGAAAGAGGGCCAAGCTGATCGGCAGGGCCGATGACATGTTGATCGTTAAAGGTGTCAATGTCTATCCGGCTGCAATCAAGGACATAGTGACGGAATTTGTACCAGATGTAACCGGAGAGATGAGGGTCGTCCTGACATCACCTCCGCCGCGGGTTGTTCCACCGGTGAAGTTGAAGATCGAGCACGGAGAACATATCGGGAAAGATTCCCTGCCGGCGCTTTCAAAAAAGATCTGCGAGAAACTACACCACAGGATAAAAATAAGGCCGGAGATAGAATTCGTGGAACCCGGGTCTTTGCCGAAGGAAACGAGGAAGACTCCGATTTTTGAAAAACGGTATGAACAATAGAGGCGTCGGTGCATGGGTCTGAACCCAAGCAAAGAAAGGAGGTGTCGAAAGAAGAAAACGCTTAAACCTCGGTCAATCAGCAAAATCCTCAAACATGTTCGGGAAGGAGAAATCAGAATGAATGGAAGACGATCATTGACGTTGGCGATCCTGGCAATCTTTTTGGGAGTTGGGCTGGTGTTTTTAGGACCAAATACCGGTGTTGCGGGAGAAACATCCAAGGTGCTGAGTTGTACAACTTATTCAGTGGGTTCAACTGGATATGCAACTTCCATGGGCTTGATGGAAGCCATCAAGGAAAAAGAGGGTATAAAAGTCAAGGTTGTCCCGGCTGGGACGGACATGGCCAAAGTCATGCCCTTAAAAAAAGGAATGATGCAGCTGTCCCTTTTTACCGGAGCGGGACAGTACTATGCCCTGATGGGATTGGGAGACTTTGATGCTGAAGACTGGGGGCCGCAGCCCCTTCGGCTGGTCTATGCCTGTCCGACCGGGGCTATTGCCGGAATGATGGTGCGCGGCAATTCCGGCATTGAAACTCTCGGTGACTTGAAAGGCAAAAGGGTAACTCTTATCCCGGCGAGCCCTGGTTGCAAATCCCTTCACGAGGGTTACCTCGCTTTTGCCGGCCTTGGATGGGATGATGTAAAAATAGTGAATATCTCGAGCTGGGGTGCCGCCTGGAAAGCGGTCATCGATGGCGCGGCCGACACAGCTCACTGTCTTGTGAATTCCAGCAAGGCCGTTGAGTTGGCGGCGTCTCCCCATGGTATCCACTGGCTTCCGGCACCAGAGGAAGACACGGAGGGTTGGGCGAAACTGCAAGAATTTTGCCCTTACCTGCGTCCATACAAAGCCACCCAGGGAGCAGGTGCCACACCGGAAAATCCCGCTCAAATCGCCTCCTATTACTATGGCCTGATCTGTTATCCCGACCTGGACGAGGAGACTGTTTATAAATTAACCAAGGGAATATGGAATGGCTATGAAATTTACAGCGACATGCACCCCTCACTGAAGCGCTGGACCCAGGAAGGGGCTCTGGAGACTGAAGCGTTTTTGAGTCCCTATCATCCAGGGGCGGTTAAGTTTTTCAAGGAGATCGGAGCATGGACGGAAGCCCATGAAAAAAGACAAGCGGAACTTCTCGAACATGAGACTGAACGACTGAAGAATTGGAAGAAGTAGAATTATGCCGGCTTAAATTGAAGCAAACGGTCCTTGAGCAGCATCCGCGCCGAGTTCAGGCTGCCCAGGGACCGGACCTTTGATCGGTGGATGCAGGCTTTCTCAAAAATGAACACCGGAGGATGGGATGGGTTCCATCGAAAAAAAAGGAGAGAAGAGCAGCGCAGGGCGATTCCGTGAATTGCAGGGACCGCTGCGGTGGATTTTTGTGGGATTTTCGTTTTTCGGGATCCTGGTGGCCATTTATCAGCTTTTTCATATGGAATTCTTGGGCGTTATGGTCGGGGACGGGTACTACTATCTCTTAATTGCCCTTTATCTGCCGCTGCTCTTTCTGATCGCACCCCGACGCAAAGACTTGTTGTATAAAAAAGTCCCCTGGTATGACTTGTTGTTTGCCGGCGTTACCTTCGTTGCTCCAATATACCTTTTTCTGAATGCCTACAAGATCATACAGGAGGGTTGGGAAATCATTCCGCCTGTTCAGACATATATTCTGGGCCTTGTTCTCATAATCCTGGTTATTGAGGCTGCACGGAGAGCCGGGGGGCTCGGCTTCGCCCTGATCTGTCTGTTCTTTACAAGCTATGCCCTGTATGCCGAGCACATGCCGGGGCTTCTTCAGGGATACACATGTGATCTTCGCCGTCTGGTGGGTTTTTTCACCATGGGAACCGAGGGACTCGTAGGACTGCCGATGCGGGTGGTAGGCAACATCCTGATAGGATACATGATCTTTGCCGTGGCGCTTCAAACCACTGGTGGGGGCAAGTTCTTCCTGGACCTGGCGACCTCGATGCTCGGGGGATTAAGGGGGGGGCCTGCAAAGATGTCCATCATGGCCAGCGGTTTCTTCGGGAGTATCAGCGGGAGTTCAATCTCCAACGTGATTACTACCGGAGCGATAACGATCCCGACCATGAAGCGCACCGGGTTTCCTCCCCATTATGCCGGGGCTATCGAGGCCGCAGCCTCTACAGGTGGCGTCCTTATGCCCCCCATTATGGGGGTTACCGCGTTCGTAATGGCGGAATTTCTCGCAACGCCCTACTCGACAATCTGCATTGCGGCGATCGTTCCTTCGCTTCTATATTTTGGGGGGCTTTTTTTGCAGATCGATGCCTTTGCGGCCAAGACGGGCCTCCGTGGTCTATCGAAAAAAGAACTCCCTTCGATCAAGAAGACCATCTCCGAGGGGTGGTTCTACATCATCGGAATCATATTCTTGATCTGGGCGCTCCTTTACATGCGATGGGAAACGTTGGCTCCTTTCTGGGCAAGCGCCATTCTGCTGTTGACATGCAACCTGAGAAAGGAAACGCGGTTGACCTGGCAGCGGGCCTTAAATTTCGTGGAGGCAGCCGGCCGGGTTCTCACGGAGCTGGTTGCGCTGCTGTGTGCAATCGGGGCCATTATAGGCGCGCTTTCGATGACCGGGGTGGCCCATTCTTTTTCCACCGAGATCATATCCCTGGCTCACGGCAATATCGCTCTCCTTCTGATGCTGGGAGCGATTACAAGTTTCATACTCGGAATGGGCATGACGATCACGGCGTGCTATGTCTTTCTGGCCCTCATTTTGGCACCTGCCCTGGTCAAATTCGGGCTTTATCCGCTTTCTGTCCACCTTTTTATCATGTACTGGGGGATGGCTTCCTACATCACCCCACCCGTGGCCCTTTCCGCATTCGCCGGAGCCAGCATAGCCAAAGCGGACCCTATGAAGACAAGCTTTAAGGCAATGCAGTTCGGCTTCGTCAAGTACTTCATCCCCTTTTTCTTTGTCTTAAACCCTGCCATTTTGCTCCATGGGGCTTTGTGGGATGTCTTTGTGAGCTTTTTTCTGGTAGCCCTGGCCGTTATAAGCATCAGCTATGCTCTGGAGGGATATTTGCCCCGTTTGGGTATCCTGAAAAAACGGACGCGGCTGATCCTTTTTTTGGGGGGCTTATGTCTGGGGTTTCCGTGGTTGGGGATTCGAATAGTCGGCGCAGTTTCCCTGGCTGCAGCCTTGATTCTGGAGGTTATGCTTCAGAGAAAGGCTGGCCCCATTTCAATTAAAGACAAGCGTGGTGAAGTAATCAAGCCTGTGGGATAAAACCGGCTGTGAACGGGAGTAGATGATGGAAATCAACAGCATGCTCGAAGAATGGAAAAAAAAACGACGCAAGGCTTCGGAAATGGGTGGCCCTGAAAAGACAGCCCGCCGGCATGCCAAAGGCCGCCTCACAGCCAGAGAGCGGATTGATAGACTCCTGGACAGAGGATCCTTTCTGGAAATGGGGATATTCGCCCACTCTGCAGTCCCGGGCATGGAAGAGAAAACTCCTTCAGACGGGGTTATTTGTGGGTACGGACGCATCAAGGGAAGGCTGGTCGGATTGATCGCCAACGACTTTACTGTTTTGGCATCTACAAATGCTGAGACAAATCTCAAAAAAGTCCTCCAGTTCAAAGCCCAGGTCAAAAAGGCCCAGGTTCCCCTTATTTGGTTGGGTGAGTCTGGGGGAGCAAGAATGCCGGACTGCCAGGGGGCGAAGGAGTTTTGCACCCTCTCCGGGGGAGGCATGGATACACTGATGCCGGCGTATACCCACCTGCGTATGCAGCCCTTTATATTCGCCGCAATGGGCGACTGCTACGGAGTGCCCGATTTTCAGGCCTCACTGGCCGATTTCGTGGTGCAGGTCAAGGGTAGTTCCCTTTGTGTTTCAGGACCCCGAGCACTGAGCGGGGCCATGGGTCAGACTTATTCCGGAGAAGAAATGGGCGGATGGAAGGTACATTCCCGTCTTACAGGAATAACCGATCAGGTGGTGGAAAACGAGGACGAATGTTTCAGAATGATTCAGGATTTCCTTGAATACATGCCGGACAACAACGGGCAGCTGCCTCCTGCAGCGCCGCAACAAAGTGGTTCACCGGATAAGATGCAGGCTGTTCTCGATATATTACCGTCAAACCGTAAACGTGCTTATGATATGCACAAAATAATCGCATGCATCGTTGACCGGGGAATTTATTTGGAGCTGAAACCGGAGTTTGGCCCCATGCTCATCACGTGTCTTTCTCGAATTAACGGTGAGGTGGCTGGTATCATAGCGAACAATCCGGCGGTAGGTGCCGGTGCAATGGATGTAAACGGTTTGGATAAGCTGACGAGCTTTATCTGCCTGTGCGATTCCTACAACATTCCCATGATCTTTTTGCATGATACGCCGGGCCACCTGGTCGGAATGGAGGCGGAAAAAGCAAAAGTCGGGGCGAAGGTAGTTCGGGCACAGCAGGCTCTTTTCCAGGCAACAGTGCCGAAAATCACCATTATTGTTCGAAAAAGTTACGGAAAAGCATGTATCAACATGTGTGGACCCGGTGCAGGTCCGGACTTTATTGTGGCCTGGCCGACTGCCGAAATCGGATTCATGGATCCGGAAATTGCTTCGGAAATAGTGCAAGGTAATGTTCCTGGTAAAGATCGGCAACGCTCGCTTCAGGCCATGATCGGCGATTTGTCTCCATATCCTGCAGCGGGTGCCTACTACGTTCAGGACATCATCGATCCCAGGGAAACAAGAAACTATCTTGTGCAGGTCCTAAGGATCATCCGGGACTCAAAAGGCAGGGGGATGAGTGAACATAACCTCGCAAACTGGCCGACGAAATTCTAGCCATTGCTCATACGAAAATACCGGATAAAATGATTCGGCCCTGGATCGGCCTGCAGGCCGCCTTGTTTGAAAAGAAAAATACGAGAATGCCTTGGAGGAAAGACACGGATGTGGAAGGATGAGATAGAGAAGATTAACAGGAGGAAGCAGATCGCCTATCGTATGGGGGGCGAAGAGCATGTTTCAAAACAGCATGACCACGGGAAGATGACGGTCCGTGAACGAATCGACCTGCTATGCGACGCGGGCACATTCCATGAGCGGGGCGTTCTTGCCGGAGCACCCACCTATGATGAAAAAGATAAGACGAAGCTGAGGGGCTTGGTCCCCTGCCCTTTTGTGATGGGAATCGGAAGGATAGACGGGAGACGGGTGGCAGTCCACGGGGACGATTTCACCATAAAAGGCGCCTCGGTCGGCAGGATGTACAAAGAAAAAGGGGCCTACTTCATCAAGATGGCCCGGACGTTTCAAGTCCCGATGGTTCGGTTGCTCGAAGGAGCGGGGGGTTCCATAAGGGAGATCCTTGAAATCGGTTATACAGAGCTCCCAAGCTCGGGTGATGAGTGCACCCAAAATCGGGTGGAGGTGCTTTCCGAAGTTCCGGTGGTGTCGATCGGGTTTGGTTCTGTGGCAGGGCTCGGGGCGATGTACATGGTCCAGAGCCATTTTTCCGTGATGGTCAAGGAGAAGGCCCATGTTTTCGTCGGCGGTCCCCCTCTTGTCAAATGGGCTTCAGGGGAGGAACTTTCGAAGGAAGAGCTCGGAGGGTACAAACTCCATACCAGGGAAACGGGAGTCGTTGACAACGCGGCCGAAGATGAACAGGATGCCCTGCAGCAGGCTAAGATCTTTTTATCCTATCTTCCCACCAACGTGTGGGAAATGCCTGTGAGAAGCGAAACGTCAAGCGACGAGGCCAACCGCAGGGAGGAGTCTCTACTTGACGCAATTCCCAGGGACAGGCGAAAAACCTACGATATGCGAAGGATTCTCGATTTTGTCTTCGATCGTAATTCGATTTTCGAAATAGGGAAATACCAGGGAAGACCCCAGATTACGGCGCTTGCAAGGCTTAACGGCTATCCGGTCGGGGTGTTGGCGAATGACCCCAGGTTCCTGGCCGGCTCGTTCAACTACGATGTTGCCGAGAAATTTCAACGTTTCATCGATATGTGCGACACGTTTCACATTCCGATCGTAAACCTGGTGGATCAGCCGGGCTTCACAGTCGGGAAAAAAAGTGAGAGAATGGGAACGATCCGAAAGGGTGTCCGGGCGAGTTTTGCCATTGTCCAGGCCACCGTGCCGATCGCAGTGATTTACCTTCGGAAGTGTTTTGGTGTAGCCGGGGGAGCTCAGAAAGGCGGCAGCCGCTTGAGCTGGCGTTATGCCTGGCCTTCAGCAGTCTGGGGGAACATCCCGGCTGAGGGCGGAGTCTACGCGGCTCATCGCGCCGAGATAGAATCGTCGCGAAACCCGGAGGAACGTCTCAAAGAGCTACAGGATACGTACGGTGCCATTGCCTCGCCTTTCAGAACAGCCGAGGCTTTTGGCATAGAGGATATCATAGACCCCAGGGAGACAAGGCCTCTTCTGTGTGAGTGGGTCGAGATGGCCTACAGGGTGGAATCGGGGAACCTCGGGGTAAAAAAGAGAGGAATGCGCTGCTAGATTGTCCACTCAATATCCTTAAATGCCTTAGATATAACTGGACGGGAACGGGTGGGCTGCCTTTTCAAAGGCTGCGCTCCCCTTTTCGAACCTGGAAAAGACACAAGGAACATGTTCATGAAATGTTTTAAGGTTTTCATTTTCGCTTGGGTCGTCTGGGGTGTGCTGACGGCAGGACCTGTCACTGCTTCGGCCACCGGTGGCGGTTCGGAAACAGAAGTTTCTGATTTCATAAGAAGAAGCATTGAAAACGCCCTTGACAGGGATGTTTTTGTATGCAGAAACGAGGTATTGTGCGGAGCCGCCCTCATCCCGTCTTTCTATGAACGCCGTCATTTCAAACCCGCATGGACCGAAATGGGCGTTTTGCTGCCCCGGACGGAGATTTTTATTTCCGTGCTGGCCGAGGCCGACGAAGAGGGCCTGCAGCCCAGGGATTATCATTTTGAAGAAATTAACCGGCTGATCACTAAACATCTAAAAGGCGGCCCTGCAAATCCGGGGGCACTTACACATCTGGATTTGCTTCTTACGGACGCCTTTCTGATGTACGCAGCCCACATGATCGGTGGGAGAGTCAATCCTGAAACCGTTCACGCTGAATGGGTGCTCCCGTCGACAAAAAAAGACTGGAATATCGACGGTATCCTCGATTCATTTCTTGCAACCGATGATCCGCTTGGCCTTCTGGAATCGCTTCCGCCGCCCCATGAGGAATACCAACTGCTGAGGAAAGCCTTCAAAAGATACAAAGAGCTTCTCGAAGAAGGCGGCTGGGAAGCGATCCCAGAAGGGGAAGCCCTCAAGAAAGGAGATCGAGGCTTTCGGGTCGGCCTTCTTCTCAGGCGTCTCCAGATCACCGGAGACCTGGCTTTGGGAGATGTACCCAACGATGAATTCGGGGAGAAAGTAGAGTTGGCAGTCAAAAACTTCCAGGCGCGGCACGGGCTGGAAGTGGACGGAATAGCGGGCAAAAAGACCCTGGCGGCCATGAATGTTCCGGCACACTCAAGGATGCATCAAATCCGCCTCAATCTCGAGCGAAGGAGATGGCTTCCCAGAGAGCCTGAAAACCCGCATGTCAGCGTGAATATAGCCGATTACACCCTGGCCGTCATTGAAGACGAATACCCGGTCATCAACATGAAGGTGGTGGTCGGTCGCGACTATCGCCGCACGCCGGTATTCAGCGACAGGATCCGTTACCTGGTATTCAACCCCTACTGGACAGTCCCGCACACGATCGCCGTCAAGGATATACTTCCGAAAGTTAAAAAAGACCTCGACTACCTGGAAAGGGAACGTATCCGTGTGTTCAGCGGATGGGATGAAGATTCGCCGGAATTGGACCCGAGCACAGTGGACTGGGCCGCTTTGACACCCCGCAATTTTCAATACAGGCTGAGGCAGGACCCGGGACCACACAATGCTATGGGACGCATCAAGTTCATGTTTCCTAATAAATTCAATGTTTACCTTCACGACACGAACAATGCCGCGCTTTTCAAAAAAACCGACAGGTCCTTGAGTTCAGGCTGCATCCGGGTTGAAAAACCGTTCGAACTGGCATTGTACCTGTTGAATAATCAACCCGGCTGGACTCCGGAGGTTGTCAAGGAAACTATTTCAGGGGGAAAAACAAAGACCGTCGTTCTCACCACCCCGGTTGCGGTGCATATCCAGTACAGAACGGCCTGGATGGATGAAACGATGACGGTTCATTTCAGGAAGGACATATACAACAGGGATTCGATCCTTGCAGAAGCTCTTGAAAAGCGCCCCCTCAGGCCCAAATCCTTGTCCCATTGGAAATAAACTTCACCAGCTTCTCACCGGACCTACATCCACATGTACAAAGTGGGGACGGGGATAATAGCCCACACCTCCCCTTCTCATGCGTAAAGCCGCGGTGCGCAGTTCGGAAAGACGGCGATCGGGCAGGTAAACATCCACTGCTTTTCCATGGATATGATAGCTGTTTCTGGCCACCGCCTTCGATCTGGCGCGAAGCATCCGGTTTGTTTCCGGCGAGCGGTAACCCGAAATGACGTGAAACGGTTCACAGCTCCCGATCCGCCAACCCAGTTCCCACAATAGATCCAGCAGTTCCCGGTCTATTTCGATCACCTCTCCATTACGATGATCCCTCAGCAGTTCGTTGATTTCAGCGAGCGCCGAAGGATCATACCTGCCTTTCGAAAAATAACAGGCGCTGAGCCTTTCACCTGTGTGATCGCTATATAATGACAGAACACGGCTTTCATTCAACCCGGCCGCGAAAACATGCGCCGGAATCGCCAGTGAAGCCGCGGCTGCCGCCGCTCCGATACGGAAAAACTGGCGGCGGTTCATTGAAGATGCATTCTTGGATGGGGACGATTGGTTCGATTGGCTCATGCATTCTCCCTTCTGTTTCAGACCGTGATTTTTGCCAGTACCGCGTCAGGTGGCCCCCTTGTATACGATTTTGATATCTTTATCAAGAGCAAACCCTAACAAAAGCACACCCTGCCTCTCGACACAAAATTGTGTCGGGGCCGGGATCGAGGTTAAAAAGGTCGTCACTCAACTTCCGCCACCCATATCGATTCGGAATCCACCCCGAAGAACATCAACGCAGGGCCATCAGTGGACCTTATTCTTCCTCCCCCTGATCCTTCTTCTGTTCCTCATAGGGAAATTAGACGGTGGCTTTAGGAGCTCGCAGATTAGCGGAAAGCTGCCATTCGATGACCTGTACAATCCGGGTCATAATAAAGTTCAATGCTAGATAAAAGCTGCCGGCGACGATGAAGGCCTCGAGGGGTCTATAAGTTTCCGCCATGATCATATTTGCAATTCCAGTCATCTCCATAACCGTAATGGTGCTTGCCAGGGACGAGGCTTTTACCATGAGTATAATTTCATTGCCGTAGGCGGGGAGAGCCTGGCGGATTGCAAGTGGAAAAATTATCCTGCGGAACATAAGAAAACCGGACATTCCAAATGCGCGTGAAGCCTGAACCTGGCCCCAGGGTATGGACTCGAGCCCGCCCCTGATGATTTCACTGCCATAAGCGGCGGTATTTGCTGTCATGGCAATTATGGCGCACCAAAAGGGCTCCTTGAACACAATCCAAAGAGGGCTTTCCCGGATAAAGGCGAATTGACCCAGGCCATAATAGATCAGAAAAATCTGTATCAACAGGGGGGTGCCACGAACGACGAAAACGTACAGACGCGTCGATGCGGACAGCCATGTGAAACGGGATCGACGAAGCAAGGCGACTGCCACAGCACACATGAACCCGATCAATAGAGAAATGACCACCAGGTAGACGGTAATCTTCGCACCGGAGAGAATTTTGGGAATGATCTCAAGGAGGACTGAAAAGTCCATATCATATCTTCCTTACACCCCGGCTCGTCCAGCGCTCGGCGCTCCGAAATCCGTAGGACGAAAACGTGGTGAGAAGCAGGTAAAGACCTGCGCCCACGGTATAAAAAAGAAAAGGTCTCTGGCTTGAGCCTGCGGCGACATGGCTTTGCCTCATAATTTCGACCAGCCCGGTCACCGAAACCAGGGCGGTTTCCTTCAGAGCGCTTAGCCAGCAGTTTCCCAGGCCGGGAAGGGCCAACCTCAGGGTCTGCGGCAACAGGATCCGCCTGAAAAGCAGCCATTTGTTCATACCCACCGAACGGGCTGCATCAATTTGCCCCTTGGGGACCGCAAGCACCGCTCCCCTTACCACCTCGGTCTGGTATGCGCCGTTGATCAGGCATATGGCGGACACACCCGAAGCGAATGCGCTTATCTCTACATAGCCATGATATCCAAAGATTCCGGCCAGAAACATGACGGCACCACTGCCTCCAAAGAAGATCAAGTAGATGATCAGCAGTTCAGGAACTCCCCGAAAAACCGTGGTGTATAAATCGAGAACCAAACGCACCGACCGATGTCGGGATAACTTGCCTGCTGCACCTATACCACCGATTATGAGTGCCAGCATAAATGCGCACACACTCACCGCCAGGGTCATCAGCGTAGCGAGACACATTTCATCCCCCCAGCCGTTGGGACCAAAGGCAAGCAGATCCACTGCGACTCCTTTTATTCTTTTACGGACCCTGCAATGCAGTTGCGGAAGGGTCATCCACGACAATCACCATCCGTGACGATTCCGTCGTTATCTCTGTCCAAAAATCGAACGATTGAAGAGATCGTGCGCCTGGACAGCGCACGATCGGAAAAACTGCAACCCTATTTCGGAGAATTGTCGAATCCGAACCATTTGACCGCTAGTTTCTGCAGGGTCCCGTCGGCCCTGATCATATCGATCCCCTTTTGAAGAAGCGCCTTCAACTCAGGGTCGGTCTTACGAACGCCAATCCCGTTTCCAAGACCGAATATATCGCCTGTCCAGTGAGGACCGAAAAGGACCACGTTTTTTCCCAGATCTTTTTTCATAATAGGCACCCAATAGGAAAGAGAGGCCTCAGCTGCATCAATTCGGCCGGTGTTGAGGTCCAGCAGCACGTTCTCCTGGGTATCGTATTTTCGAATTTTAGCAACATCCTTGAAATAGGTGTCAAGAAAATTGGAATGCGTGGTTGTAGTCTGCACCCCGATAACTTTACCTTTGAGCAGTTCACGAATCTCATCCAGGACTTTTTGCTCCTCCTCGTCTATCTCATTGAGTGTAATTAGTTCCAGAGGGCTATTATATTCTCCGATCGGGCTTCCCTTTGTTGTGGCGAATGAACCAGGAGTCATCGCATAAGGTCCTGCGAAATCGATGACTTCCAGGCGCTTTTCGGTGATCTGCATACCGGCGATAAGGCAATCGTATTTGCCGGCGTTGAGTCCGGGAATGATTCCCTTCCAAGCCTGTGGAATAATTTCGCATTTCAGCCCGACCCGCTTGCAGACCTCCTTTATGACATCGATATCAAATCCAACCAGCTCGCCGGAAGGTTCGGTCGCGTTCCAGGGAGGATAAGCACCCTCCGTAGCAACACGAACTTCTTTCCAGTCTTTGGCCTCCGCCGCCGCTGTCCAGACGAGGCTCAGAACCGCAATCCCCAGCAAACGAATAAGTGTCGCTCTTTTCATAATTCCCTCCATTCTTCGGGTTAATGTAGACAAGCGATGAGTCGTCGAAACCTCACCTGTATTCCCTGGTCAAAAATTGCCGGCACCTCTCGGATTCAGGATTTTCAAGAACCTTTTCAGGAGGCCCTTCTTCTTCGACGATGCCGGCGTTTAAAAAAAGAACGTGGGAGGATACATCCCTTGCAAACCCCATCTCGTGGGTGACGATAACCATGGTCCGGCCTTCCCGGGCCAGCATCCGGATGACTTGAAGAACCTCACCTACAAGTTCCGGATCGAGGGCGGATGTAGGCTCGTCAAACAGCAGCACATCAGGCCTGGAAGCCAAAGCCCGGGCTATCGCAGCTCTCTGCTGCTGGCCCCCTGACAGGTGGCAGGGATAGTGATGGCGTTTTTCTGCAATGCCGACTTTTTCCAGAAGCCCCATGGCCTCTTCCTTCGCTTCACTGCGAGGACGCTTTTGGACATGAACCGGGGCTTCCATAACATTTTCAAGCACGGTCATGTGCGACCAAAGATTGAAGTTCTGAAACACCATCCCGAGCCGCGAACGAATGCGGTCGATCTGGTGGCGGCTTGCAGGGACGACACTTCCGTCCCTGCGCCTTTTCGTCTTGATCAACTCACCTTTGATGAAAATTTCTCCATCATCAGGCACCTCCAGGAAATTGATGCACATCAGCATGGTGCTTTTTCCGGATCCGCTCGACCCGATGACGCTGACCACATCCCCTTGACGGGCGGTAAGCGATACGCCACGAAGTACCTGCAGTTGTCCGAAACGCTTATGGAGGTTCCTTATCTCCAGAGCTAAGGCAGAACCGGCCGATTCCCTTGACACCATTTCTCAACCCCGACGAGAAATAAGACTTCCCCTTGTAATTGGTAGAAGCAGTTAAAAGTTGTACGCATAACCCGACAAGATTGCTCATGTCAAGATGTCAAGTTGCTTTTTTTCGCCGCAAAACCTCTTGACGGTGCCGATGAAAAACTTGTAGGATCATTGGTATAAGTAATCAACACATGGGGTTCAAGTCGATTTAAATTACGTTTTATATTTTGCGATGCGTCCTTCTGTGTGGGCTGACAGCATAATTTTATGTTGAAAACAATAAAATGAGATTCGTTATGAAAAAGTTTAACGAATTTATAAAAATTGATAAGAGCAGTTACATTCCGCTTTACGTGCAGTTAAGTGACATAGTAGCCAGATATATTAGAGAAAACAGCCTGGAGGAAGGAGACTCAATTCCCTCGGAAAATGACCTCACTACGTATTATGGTATCAGCCGTAACACCGTGCGTCAGGCATTTCAAATCCTGGAGTCCCAGCAAATCGTTCGGCGTGTGAGGGGAAGAGGCACCTTTGTAAACAAGGGCAAAAAAAAGCAATCCCTGACCGGCTTGAAAATAATCGAAACACGCCTGAGGGATCTGGGAGTGGACGTAGCGAACAAAACCCTCTACATCCGGGAGACTTTTCCCCCCAAGGACTGGGGTCGCCTGCTTGAGCTGGCACCCGGGGACAAAGCATTCATTCTGCGAAGGGTCAAAACCGCCGACGGGGTTCCCTTTGCTCTGGAAGAGAGGGCTTTTCCCGCAGAAGTAGGTCGTCAATTCAAAGCGGAAGACTTAAAGCACCAATCCGTCAACATTCTTATAGATGCTCTGCCGGAATACAAAGTGACGCACGTATCCTACACCTTCACATCTTCACCGTTGACAGCCGTCGAGGCAAAAGAGCTGGAGATGGACCGGTCTGAACCCGTTGTCAGACGCATGGGAGTCTACCGCAACAGCTCGGCGATGCCCGTGATGTTTGGGCGCCTGACATTTTTAGCCGACAGAATCGAACTGAAGTTCGAGTTTATAAGGTCCGACGATGAAACGTGGACCGCCATAGTCATGTCATAAGGGTGATGCCGCCCTTAAGGCCCGGCGATATCAAACAGGAAAGGAAATAGTTATGGGTAGACTCTGCCTGGAGGCCGACATTTTGATTATCGGAGGTGGTAGTGCCGGATGCATGGCCGCGATAAGAGCGCTGGAACTCGCTCCGGAATTGAAGGTTGTACTTTTTGAAAAAGGAGACATCAAATATTCGGGATCCATCGCAAGAGGAATGGATGCACTCAATATCGTGGCCATACCGAATTTTACAACCCCGGAATTGTATTTAGAAGCAGTTTCCGAAGGGAACAAAGGCGTTCTGGACGAGCCGGCGAGTTATCTGATGGCTGAGCGTTCATTCGGGCTTTTGAAAAAACTGGAAGGTTGGGGCGTATATTTTCCGGTAGATGAATCTGGGAACTACCGCACCCTTAAGTATCATGTGAAGGGGAACTTCCAAACAGCTATGGAAGAGCCTGAACTGAAAACCATGATCGCCGGCAAGGCTCAGAGCATGGGGGCGACGGCGGTTAACCGTGTGATGGGAATTGAACTTCTTATGGATTCAGGGAGAGTCGCCGGTGCGGTAGGGCTGAATGTGCGCACCGGAGAACTTGTGGTTTGTAAGGCCAGGGCTGTGATATTGACCGCCGGAGGCCAGGCCAGGTTTTCCCTGCCCAACTCCGGTTATCTCTACGGTCTTTTTGATTTTCCCGGAAACTCGGGCGACGGATATGTGATGGCGCACATGGCGGGCGCTCACCTGACCGGCATGGAGTCGGTACAGCGCCCGGTGCTTATCAAGGATGCCAACATGCCGCTGCTTGCCATAACAGTGACCAGAGGCGGTCAGGTTCTGGATGTATTCGATCACATAATCATGGAAAATGAGGTCAATAACTTAACTCGGATGAACGAAGCTCATGACAAAGGCTACGGGCCGATCAAGGTAAGGCTCAGCCATCTGGATGAGAAGGTTATATCTGAAATCGAACACATACTTTTTTCAACGGAAAGGCCGGTTCAAGAAAGATTTTTCAAGGAACGACAAATCGATTTTCGAAAAAACGACATCGAACTCTGGCCCACGGAATGTCAGTTGTGCGGTGGTCATGGCATCAGTGGCGTCAGGGTGAACGAACTCGCACAAACCGGAGTTCCCGGCTTGTTCGCTGCTGGTGATGTTGCGAGTGTGCCCAAGCAGCACCTCACCGGTGCTTTTGTTTTCGGGGAAGTCGCAGCTGAGCAGTCAGTGGAATTTTTATCGAAGAATTCCGGCACATCCATTGATATGTCTAGGGTGGAGAAGGTAGATGACGAGCGCCGCCGCCGATTCACAGTCGCGGACAGGGATCTTCCAGTGAGGGAAGTTGAAAGAAAAGTGAGACGCTTGGTGGGGGATTATCTGGTGGGGCTTAAAAGCGAAGACAAGATAAACCGCTGGCTCTCGTGGTCCAAAATCCTTAAATCCCAGCTTTTAAACCAAACCAGGGCCAAGAACGCCCACGATCTGTCCAAGACTTATGAAGTTGAACATATCATAAAGTGTGCCGATTTCTGTGCCGTCGCGTCACGGGCCCGCACCGAGAGCCGATGGGGAGCCTCCCACCGAAGGGTGGACTATCCGGATCAAAACGATGCCGAGTGGCTCTGCCATGTAGTATTGAAGCGCGGGGATGCACCCGATGAAATTTCATGGGAAAAGGCCCCGTTGATATCCCGGGGAAAAGATAAATAGAATCGAGGACTGAAATGATTTCCGACGTCAGCATTCGTGTAAATCGCGACCTGTGTTATGCCTGTGGCATATGCGTGGATCGCTGCATAATGGACAATCTCAGGCTGTCGGTTGCACCTTGTCGCCAGGCCTGCCCTTTAAACATGAATTGTCAGGGATACGTCAGGCTGATCGCTCAGGGCCGTGAAGAGGAAGCCGCTTTGGAACTTAGGGCCTATACCCCTTTTGCCGGCATTCTTGGCAGGATCTGCACGAGTCCCTGCGAAGACCGATGCGAACGTGAGGCCTCTGTCGGCGATGGGTCTGTGCATATAAAAGCGCTCAAACGTTATCTGGCTGAAACCTTCCAGGACAAACTATATGAACTTCCTGAAATTGCACCGGCTACAGGTAAAAAAGTGGCCATTGTAGGATCGGGTCCCGCCGGGATGATGGCGGCCTATGAGCTCCGCTCTTATGGTCACCAGGTGGATGTTTTTGAATCGGGAGATTCTCCGGGCGGTTTCCTCCGACGGGTTATCCCTGAATTTCGACTGCCCACTTCTGAAGTGGACCGGGCAATAGATATGCTTGCAGCCATGGGTGTTCAATTTCAAACCGGAAAGAAGGTGGGCCGGGATATTTTGTTCGAAACCCTGGAAAACGATTATGACGCGGTGGTTGTCGCCGTAGGGGCCTGCTTGGGGGTAAGCCCGGACATCCCCGGGTGCAGCGGGCAATCCGTTGTTCAGGGCATCGACTTGCTTGCCGGTGTTCGGGCTGGAAACGCAGAGTCGTTGGATGGGCTAAAGGTCGTAATTGTTGGCGGCGGAAATACAGCCGTCGACTGTGCCATGAGCTGCTCCATGCTGGGCGCAGAGCAGATCCGGATAGTCTGTCTTGAAAATCCAAATGAAATCCCTGCCAAACGAAGTGACCTGACCCTGGCGACCTCGGCCGGCATCAAAATAGATTATGGTTGGGCTGTGGCGGAAATTTCCGAGTATGAGACAGGGAAAGCGGCTCTGTCTCTTTCCCGTTGCCTTACCGCTCTTGATGAAAAGGGAAATTTCAACCCGATTATCGACAATGAAGGTCCAGGCCGAAAGCTGACCGCCGACCGTGTCGTCTTGGCGGTTGGACAGAAAGTGGATGATTCCTCATGCCTCTCGAATTTGCCTGCCAGGGAAGGAGGGTGCCTGGCAGGGGACCCCATAACACAGTCTGTACCTGGCAAAAAGGGGGTTTTCGCTGCCGGCGATTGTACCAGCGGGCCGAGTTCCGTTGTAGAAGCATTTGCTTCAGGAAAGAACGCTGCAATTTCGGCCCACAGGCACCTGATCGGCCTGGACACCACTTATGCCAGGGATTACTACGAAAATCACGGTATGATTCGATCCTACGAGTCGCTGCCTGAGCGAGCCACCGGAGGTCCCAGATGTCCCCTGCCGGTCGCAAAGCCTGAATCCTGGTCTTTAAAAAATGAGATGGAAGGTTCCCTTTCCTCAAAGGAAGCTCGCAGAGAGGCAGAGAGATGTCTGAGTTGCGGCCGGTCCTTCGAGCTGAATCGAACGTGCTGGTATTGTCTACCCTGCGAGATCGATTGCCCGGTGCAGGCACTGGAAGTACGCATGCCCTATCAGGTGAGATGATTGGAGGAATTTTGCTTTTTATGAAAATTGATGGTTCAGCAGGATAACAAGGAGAGGCAGGCAGTGACGCGCTATCAAATTTCAGGCTCAACGATTGCAGCACTAGGAGTGGGCGTATTTTTCTCAGCACCTTACCAGGTCGAATCTTTCGAGAGCAGCGTTTTCCCGAGGATTATTTCAATCTGCCTGGTTCTGTTCGGTATCCTGGTAATTCTGGCCCCTGCGAAGGGCGAAAAGCAGAATACCATAAAATTGTTTGACTCGATGTTGTCAGCCTATTTTATCCTGGTGCTCACAACAATCGTTCTAATTCGATCTTTTGGGTTTTATCCAGCCATTTTACTGTCATTGCCCGGTTGTCTCATTCTTTTCGGGCAAAAGAATTATATAAAGATCATCTTATTCACGGTGATCACAACCGGCATGATTTATTTGTTTATTGACGTCATACTGGGGAGCCGACTACCTTGACGGAACTTTTGAACAATGTCGCCATGGGGATGAATCTTCTCCTGCAGTGGGAAATCCTTTTTGCCGCAGCAGGGGGCGTTATGGTCGGGCTGGTGATGGGGGCCATCCCTGGGCTTTCCGATATTATAGCAATCTGTCTTATGGTGCCGTTCACATTTTATTTGAATCCCATCGCCGGCATCGCGATGCTTATGGGTTTGTCCAAGGGAGCTAATTTCGGGGGAGCCATACCAGCCATACTTTTCAACATTCCGGGAACCCCCCAGGCGGCGATCACGGCTTTTGATGGGTATCCCCTTTCAAAACAAGGCAAGGCTGGGAAAGCCCTGAAGACTGCCCTTTACTCATCCTGCATTGCGGATGGCATCAGCGACTGTGTTCTGTTCTTTTTTGCAGCGCCGGTCGCCATGGCAGCCATTATGATCGGGCCGACCGAACATGCGGCCGTAGTGATATTCGCCTTGACCTTGATTTCCATCACCTCCGTAACCGGCCCTATCATCGGGATATGCAGCACTCTGCTCGGCCTTCTGCTGAGCTGCATCGGAGCGGATCCTCTTACCGGAGCGCCCAGGCTGGCTTTCGGCTCTACCGAGCTGAGCGCTGGAGTCAACATCGTGCCAATGGCCCTCGGCTTCTTTGTTGTTTCCGAAATCATCTGGCAAATTTGTATAGACAGACGAAACGGCTCTTCCCAAAAAGTAATTCATACAGCCCAGCAACTAAAGGACCAGGACCATTCCTTTTCTTTTGCAGAGTTCAAGCAGTGCGCACCCGCCATCGCCCGAGGCACGATCATCGGTTCCGCCATTGGGGCTCTCCCGGGCATCGGCACAACGGTAGGAGCCTATCTCAATTACGTAGCCACAAAAAGAGCTTCGAAGCATCCCGAAAAATTCGGCCATGGCGCGCTGGAAGGAATTGCAGCGGCGGAGGCCGGAAACAATGCCTGCAACGGACCCAATCTTATCCCGCTTATTACTCTTGGGATTCCCGGCAACCTGGCTGCGGCCCTGATTCTGGGCGCCTTTACCATGCAGGGGCTCACCCCGGGACCGATGTTTATGGAACAACAGGCCCCGCTGTTGTATGCGATTTTTATTGTACTTTTCTTTAGCAACTTTTTCACGCTGGGTTTCGGAGCGTTTTTTACAAAAGTCATTCGAAAAATGGTTTACGTTCCTAAAAGCTATGTTTATGCAGCCGTACTTATATTTGCTTTGGTAGGAACATACATTGTAAATAACAACTCTTTCGACCTTTATTTCACATTTGGATTCAGCATACTTGGGGTGCTCTGCAGAAAAGGAGGGATCCCGATGATCCCCTTGCTGATTGCCTACATTTTAGGACCTTCTCTTGAATTGAAAATCAGACAGACTCTGGATTTATATGCAAATGATTTTACTATCTTTTTCATAAAACCAATTTCGTGTACCTTTTTAATATTATCACTAAGTATAACTATATATATCATTTTGCACAGATCTTTTGGCAAAAAAATCCTTAAGTGAACTCAAACAGAAAAACAAAGGAGGATTCATAATGAAAAAATTTCTGCTAACTTTTTTAATTGTTTTTGGATTTGCTGTCTGCGCCCAAGCGTACCCGGATCAGCCCATTACAATGATTGTACCCTATAATGCAGGCGGATCTCTCGACAGCACAACGCGAATTATCACCGAATTTATGAAACAGGAACTAGACAAGCCGATCATGATCAACAACCGGCCGGGGGCATCAGGAACCATCGGCCTTGATGCGTTTCTTAAAACAAAGGCGGACGGTTATACCGTCTTGGTTTTTCCAACGTCATCATTTGTTACACCTGTCTTTCAAGGCAGGGAGGCAATCGACACGAACCAGTTCAAACCAGTGGGTGGTTTCTTAAAAAGCGAAAGGATTCTCTTTGCCAGGCCGGATGCGCCATATAAAACCTTTGACGAGTTAATCTCGTATGCGAGGGAAAATCCCGGGAAATTAAAATTCGGAAGCGGTGGATCGACAGATACCGCCTATGTTTTTAAATATATAATCAAAGAAGAGAAGCTGGATGTCAATGTAACGTTGTTCAATGGCGGAGCTCCTGCCGCAGCAGCAATAATGGGAGGCCACGTGGATCTCGTCGAGGGTGGGAACGGAAGTCCGGCTGATGTTGCAGCAATGGCCGGGAAGCTCGTTCCTCTGTGCATTTTAAGCGATGGTAATCTGGCTAAATACCCGGAGCTGAAAACACCACTCCAGATGGGATATGAATATGCATCTTCCGTGATGTTTGGTTTCTTTCTTCACGCCGACGCGCCTGATGAAGCACAACAAACGCTGAGTAACGTTTTGAAAAAGGTTCTGGAAAAGAAAGAGCTCCAGGAAAAATTTGCCAGCAGGGGGGTTGAACCCAAATATTTTTCAGGTGCTGAACTCATAAAGTCGGCGGAGGCCGGAGCAAAGGTTGCACAGCTCTATGAATTATTGGGTGAATAAAAGATGATGGCATTGTAACAGTTTTCCAGCCGTCATCCCGGACAAGCGAAGCGCGATCCGGGATGACGGCCACGGAACTTTTTACGAGGTCATAATGATGGTCTCGTAAAAAGTCGTCACCCCGTTGCAGAACGGGGTCCAGGTTTTCTGCAACTACCTGAAATAACTGGATCCCGAATCAAGTCCGGGATGACGAAAAAGGACGATATACGCCGTTTTCTGACTTTTTACGACGCCGTCAAGTTTTATTCTTCCTGCATTTTCCTATCCAAAACTAACGCCTCCCCTGACTTTCTCGATTCATGCATTATTTTATAAGCATAATCTATGACTCAACCAGGAAAACTGGAGGATTCTTATGAAAGTACCATGGAAAACAGGAATTATCATTGCCATCGTTATTTTTATATTCAGCATGGCAGAAGCAGGAAATGTTATTTCTTCCAGTGAAAGAAAGGATGGAAAAATGGTGACACAAGAAAAAACATCGACGGCTATCTTCGCTGGAGGGTGCTTCTGGTGTGTTGAGGCGGATTTTGAAAAGGTGGGCGGCGTGATCGAGGTCATTTCCGGCTACACGGGGGGCGACGAACCCAACCCTACATACGAAATGGTTTCGAGCGGAAAAACCGGCCACGTGGAAGCCGTGCAGGTGATCTACGATCCCGGCAAGGTCTCCTACAAGGAACTTCTGGAGGTCTTTTGGCGGCACGTGGACCCCACCGATGATCAAGGCCAGTTTGTGGACAGGGGTTTCCAATACAGAACGGCAATATTCTATCAAGACGAAGAACAGAAGGCACACGCCGAGGCATCCAGGCTGGCCCTCGACAAATCCGGGAGGTATGAAAGACCGGTTGTAACCCCAATCCTGAAGGCAGGTTCTTTTTATCCGGCAGAGGAATACCACCAAAATTACCATAAAACCGGAGGATTACATTATAAAATGTATAGATCCGGTTCCGGGCGCGATGCCTTCCTGAAAAAAACCTGGGGGGACAAGGTAACGCCGGAGGCCGGCACCCGGGCGGAACATTCCTTTGTGAAGCCCCCGAAAAAAGAACTCGAAAAGAGACTCTCCCCGATGCAGTTCAAGGTAACCCAGGAAGAGGGCACCGAGCCTCCGTTTAAAAACGAATACTAGGACGACAAGAGGGAGGGGATTTACGTGGATATCGTCTCCGGAGAACCTCTTTTCATTTCCAGGGACAAATTCGACTCGGGAACCGGATGGCCCAGTTTCACAAGACCCCTTGAGCCGGAAAACATCGTCGAACGGCAAGACAGGGGGCTTTTCATGGTGCGAACCGAGGTCCGAAGCAAAAATGCGGACTCCCACCTCGGTCACGTTTTTGAAGACGGTCCTCCCCCCACAGGTCGAAGGTATTGCATAAATTCAGCGGCCTTGAGATTCATCCCGAAGGAGGAACTGGAAAAAGAAGGATACGGGCAATATTCCGCCCTGTTCGAAGAATAGCCGGGGCAGGCTCTTTTAATGAGCTCGGATTCCTTTGCAAAATCTCCCTGAGTCTTCTCTCGTCCCTCAGCATTGTGCCCCGGAGATTTTTTCAAAGCCGATATCCCCGCCCATATTCGCCCCACACCACCTGCCGATAGCTGGATGGATCCGTGTCGCCCTCCGTCGAAAACAGGAGAACCCTGCTGTCTGCACCAAGCCACATCAAGCGCCGCGCTTCCTCGAGGCGCGGGTCGGTGCAAACCTCAAAAAGCATCCCCATGGTAACCGCGCCCGATTCCCCGGACACCACCCGCTCGTCTCCGGGTAGAGGATTTCCCAGCACCCTCATGCCCCGCCTGGCGACATCGTCCCGGCATATGGCAAAGGCTTCCGCCCAGGCCCCAAGAGCCTGCCAGGCAAGAGAGCTCGGCTCCCCACAGGCCAACCCCGCCATAATGGTGTTCAGCTTCCCCTCCGCCTGTCTCTTATACACATCTGACGCTGCCGACGAAGAGGATAGTGTAGATCTCGGTGGTCGCCGTATC
>OMKS01001171.1_pt1 | contig 23935 bp, 22 predicted proteins | sample 1674721 | NCBI WGS metagenome assembly OMKS01 (sample SAMN06264996, study PRJEB25208) | sediment metagenome | isolation source: hot spring sediment | place: USA: California | collected 2014-09-02
TTTCTTACCCGCCGGGCAGGTTTCTTACCCGCCGGGCAGGTTTCTTACCCGCCGGGCAGGTTTCTTACCCGCCGGGCGGGTTTCTTACCCGCCGGGCGGGTTTCTTACCCGCCGGGCAGGTATGGAAACCTGCCCTACCCCACAAATCTGCGTAGAGCCATATAATGCAGTCATCTCTGCAGAAAGGAATCTACCCATGCCAAAAATCACCCTGATCGGAGCCGGCAGCACGGTGTTCGCCAAAAACTTGCTGGGGGACATCCTCAGCTTTCCCGAATTGGCCGCAGCGACCATCAGCCTGCACGATATTGACAAGGATCGGCTGCGGACTTCTGAGATCGTCGCGCACAAAACCGCCCAGACCCTCGACATCCATCCCACCGTGCAGACGACCACCGACCGCCGGGCCGCCCTGGACGGGGCCGACTATGCCATCTGCATGATCCAGGTGGGGGGGTACGAACCCTGCACCGTCACCGACTTTGAGATCCCCAAACGGTACGGCCTGCGCCAGACCATCGGCGACACGGTGGGCATCGGGGGCATCATGCGGGGCCTGCGCACCATCCCCGTGCTGCTCGACATGTGCCGCGATATGGAGGAACTGTGCCCCGACGTGACCTTCCTCAACTATGTCAACCCGCTCGCGATCAACTGCTGGGCCATCAGCCGGGCCAGCTCCATCAAGACGGTGGGGTTATGTCACAGCGTTCAGGGCACCGCCGAACAGTTGGCCTACGATATCGGCCTGCCCATCGAAGAGATCAACTACCTCTGCGCCGGCATCAATCACCTGGCCTTTTATCTCCGCTTCGAGCGCAAGATGCAGGAGGGCGTCGAGGACCTGTACCCCCGCATCCGCCGGGTGCTGGAGGAGGGCCGGGTGCCCAGCACCAACCGGGTGCGGTACGAGATGCTGACTCGCCTGGGCTATTTCGTCACCGAGTCGAGCGAGCATTTTGCCGAATACGTCCCCTGGTTCATCAAGCGGGATCGGCCCGATTTGATCGAGCGGTTCGGCATTCCCCTGGACGAGTACCCCCAGCGCTGCCGGGATCAGATCGCCGGCTGGGAATTCCTGCGCCAGTACCTCGAGGACCCGGACGCCCCTCTGGCCGTCGAACGGACCCACGAGTACGGGGCCTATATCATCCACAGCCTGGAGACCGGCACGCCGCGCGTCATCTATGGCAATCTGCCCAACCGGGGACTGATTGACAACCTGCCGGCCGAGTGCATCGTCGAGCTGCCCTGCCTGGTGGACCGGAACGGCGTGCAGCCAGTCCACGTCGGCCCGCTGCCGCTCCACTTGGCCGCGCTGATCCAGACCAACGTCAACGTGCAGGCCCTGACGGTGGAGGCAGCGCTGACCGGCAAGCGGGAGCACATCTATCACGCCGCCATGCTCGATCCTCACACCGGGGCCGAACTGGACGTGGAGCAGATCTGGCAATTGGTGGACGACCTGATCGAGGCTCACGGCCCGTGGCTGCCGACATACCATTGAGCGGAGGACCTATGTCTCTGCAAGAGCGAGTCATTCACGAGTTCGAAAGCCGGTTCGACGATTCTCCCGCCCTCCTCGTGCGAGCGCCCGGGCGGGTCAACCTGATCGGCGAGCACACCGACTATAACGACGGGTTCGTGCTGCCGATGGCGATTGACCGGGCGGTCTGGATTGCTGCGCGACCGCGCCGCGACCGCTGGGTCACGTGCCACTCGCTGGATTTCGACCGGCCGGCCGATTTCTCCCTGGAGCAGATCGAGCATGGGGCAGGGTGGGGCGAGTACGTGCGAGGCGTGGCCTGGGGATTGCAGGAGGCGGGGTACCGCTTACTGGGCTGGGAAGGAGTCGTCGGTGGGAACGTGCCGGTCGGAGCTGGCTTGTCGTCTTCGGCGGCGCTGGAGATGGCCACAGCCCGCGTCTTTGCCGCGACGTCCGATCTCCCGTGGCAGCCCCTGGCGATGGCGCGGATCGGGCAGCGGGCAGAGAACGAGTGGGTAGGGGTGAGCTGTGGCATCATGGACCAGACCATCTCGGCAGCGGGAGTGACCGGGCACGCTCTGCTGATTGACTGCCGCTCACTGGAGACGCAGGCCGTGCCCTTGCCATCAGAGACGGTCGTGGTGGTGCTGGATACCTCGACCCGGCGGGGATTGGTGGACTCGGCCTACAATCAGCGCCGCCGCGAGTGCGAGGCCGCAGCCCGGTTTTTCGGCGTGCCGGCCCTGCGAGATGTGAGCATGGCCCGGTTCCAGAGCCAGGCCGACGGGCTGGACGAGACAACTCGCCGCCGCGCCCGCCACGTGGTGACGGAGAACCTCCGCACCCTGGAGGCCGCCCATGCCATGCGCCAGGGTGACGCCGTCCGCCTGGGCCAGTTGATGGATGAGAGTCACACCAGCCTGCGGGACGATTTCGAGGTCTCGAGCGACGCGCTGGACAGCATCGTGCTGTGTGCCCGCCAGCAGCCGGCCTGTTACGGCGCCCGGATGACCGGAGCCGGGTTTGGAGGATGCGCCGTCGCTCTCGTCCACACCGCCGCCGCCCCAGCCTTTGCCAAGGCCGTCACCGACTGCTACGGGAAGCAGACCGGCCTCACCCCCCGCGTCTACATCTGCACCGCCACGGACGGCGCCGAGATCGTGCCGCCCTCTCTCCCCAGTCACTAGGAGGTGCCGGACGGCCGCTGTCCTACCACGTTCATCCTGCGATGATAATCCGGCCCATAGAGCCTCGGGGGCAGCAGGATATCGCCGTACACGTCCGTGAGCTCGAGCCCGGCCTGCTCGAACATGCGGCGCAGTTCGGGCAGGGGGTAGACTCGCACCCGTTCGTGGTCGTCCCACAGGTGCGTCACCCCATCGTTGTCGGTGAAGCGAAAGACGCCGTGCCGAATCCACGAGACCGGGTCGAACCACGTCTCTGTCCAATAGATGCCCTCGGGCCGCTCCTGCCAGTACTGACGCCGCTCCTGATCACAGGCCAGGGTCGTAAAATCCGCCAACTCCAGCAACACCCGTCCGCCGGGTCTGAGGGCTCGGGCGATGCCGTCGAGCACGCGCTGATTCGTCACGTCGTCAAAGAATCCGAAACTGGTGCTCAGGATGACCAGGACATCGAATTCCTCTTTGTAGGTCAGGGCCCGCATATCCCCCTCGACGAAGGTGACGGTTTCCAACCCCTCTTCGGCCGCCCGCTCCCGGCAGTACTGGATCAAGCGCGGCGAAATGTCCAATCCGACCACATCAAGCCCCTGCCGGGCGAACAGGAGCGCGTGGACGCCGGACCCGCATGCCAGGTCGAGCAGCCGCTGACCAGGTTGCAGATCGAGCACTTGGGTGATGAACTGGATCAACTGCTCGTCCCAGTAGGCGATCCCCTCGATCCCCTGCCGCTGGTGAACGCGAAACTGGTAGGCCCACCAGTCCCACTCGTGGGTCACGGTATGCTTCAAATTCACGGACACGCCTCCTCACGATGGTCTCACCGACCGCGCGGTGGTAAAAGCTACCGCTCTGGGATTTTGCCCTCGGCTCGCCGCTGCTTGATGATCTCCTCGGCGATGCCATCGGGCACGATCTCGTAATGATCGAACTCGAGGGTGAACGTCCCGCGTCCCTGGGTGAGGCTGCGCAGATCGGTGGCGTAACCCCGTGCCTCGGCCAACGGGACCTGGGCGTCCACGTTGCGCATAGTTCCCCGCACGCGCATACTCCCCATGCTTCCGCGTCGCCGCCCAATATCCCCCACCACGACCCTCACGTGATCCTCCGGCACGTTGATATCGGCGCTCATTACCGGTTCCAGCAGCGCCGGACTGGCCTGCCGCACCGCTTGCCGCACCGCCATCGAGCCAGCGATCTCGAAATCCATGGCGGCCGAGTCCACCTCGTGGAACTTGCCGCCCAGGAGCGTCACGCGCACGTCGGTGACCGGATACCCGGCGATGATCCCCTTCTCCAACGCTTGCCGCACGCCCAATTCAGTGGGGCGCACGAAATCGGCGGGAAACTCGGATCGCGGAGCCTGGTCCACAAACTCGACCCCCTCCCCCCGTTCCAATGGTTCGATGGCCACGTCCACCATAGCGAAATGGCCGTGACCACCGGTCTGTTTCCGATAGACGCCAGTGGTCTCGACCGTCCGGCGCACCGTCTCCCGGTAAGCGACCTGCGGTTGGCTGACCTGGGGCGTCAGCCCGAACTCGGTCCGCAGCCGGTCCACGGTGATTTCCAGGTGCAGTTCTCCCATCCCAGACAGCGTCTCCTCCCCGGTCTCTGGATCATAGTAACTCACCAACGTCGGGTCCTCGTCGCACAGCCGGATCACGGCCTGGCGCAGTTTCTCCTGTTCCTCGCTGGAATTCGCCCTGAGCGCCACCGCGATAACCGGGTCCGGGAACCGGAACCGCTCCAACTCGATGGGGTGGTTGGGATCGCACAGCGTGTCTCCGGTGACCGCCGACTTGACGCCCACCAACGCTACCACGTCGCTGGCACCCATGTGCTCCACCTGCTCGCGCCGGTTGCCGTGCATGCGATAGATGCGCCCGATGCGCTCCTTCTCGGCGGTCCTCGGATTGTAGACCGTATCTCCCACCGAGAGGTGACCGGAAAAGACTCGCACCCAGGTCAGGTGGCCCACGTGCGGATCGGTGACGATTTTAAAGGCCGCGGCGCAAAAGGGAGCGGACGGGTCGTCAGGCCGCTCGATGATCTCTCCCTCCTCCCCCGGAACGGTCCCCAGGGTCGGCGGCAGGTCTACCGGGGCCGGCAGGTAGCCGACGATGGCGTCGAGCAGGAGCTGCACGCCCACGCGGATGCGGGACGCGCCGCACAAGACGGGCACCAAGGCCCCCTGGATGGTAGCCCGGCGCAGCGCCCTTTGCAGCGTCGTCACGTCTGGCTCCTGTCCCTCCAGGCGCTGGTTCAGCAGATCGTCGTCCGTCTCGCAGATGCGATCCACCAGAGATGTACGAGCAGCGGCGACTCGCTCCTCCATCCCGGCCGGGATCGGTTCTACGGCCGGATCGTCCACCCCATCCCGCCAGATCAACGCCTGCCGGGCGAGGAGATCCACGACACCGGCAAACTCGCCCTCGCGCCCGATGGGGAGTTGGAGCGGCACCCCGTTCTCTGTGAGATGCTCGTGTACCTCGCCCAACACCCGTTCAAAGTCTGACCCCAGTCGGTCCAGCTTGTTGATAAAGATCACCCGCGCCAGGTTCTCTCGATTGGCGTGCATCCATACCGCCTCGGTCTGGGGCTCGACGCCGCCGACGCCGCACAACACGATCACCGCGCCATCAATGACGCGGATGGACCGCACCACCTCGGCCGTAAAGTCCACGTGTCCTGGCGTATCAATCAGGTTGATGCGGTGACCCTGCCAGTGACAGGCTGTCGCGGCGGCGGTGATGGTGATGCCGCGCTCCCGCTCCTGCTCCATCCAATCCAACTGCGTGCTGCCATCGTCCACGCTGCCGGCGCGGTGAATGCGGCCCGTGTAGTAGAGAACCGCCTCCGACGTAGTCGTCTTGCCGGCATCCACGTGGGCAAATATGCCAATGATGCGCACTTTTTCGATCGGTGCTTCTTTCTTCATACTTCCTCCACCAAGAGAATAACACAAGGCTCCCAGGCTGTCAACAGCCTTACGCCGGCGCCGCGCTGGGAACCTGGAAAAGATCGTAGGTCTGCTCCCGTTCACGGCAGAACTGTTGGGTGTACAGGCGGTAATAGTGCCCGCGCGCCCGCAGCAGTTCGGCGTGGGTGCCCATCTCGGCGATGCGTCCCCCCTCGATCACCAGGATACGGTCGGCCCGTTTGATGGTGCTGAGCCGATGGGCAATCACGATGCTGGTACAATCCCGCATCAACACCTCCATGCCCCGTTGAATCAGCGCTTCGGTCAGAGTATCCACCGAGCTGGTCGCCTCGTCCATGATAAAAATCTCGGGCCGGGCCAGGATCGCCCGCGCCAGGCTGACGAGTTGTTTCTGTCCCACGGAGAGCAGGTTACCCCCCTCGCCCACCTCCTCGTCGTAGCCTCGATCCAACGTCGCGATAAAGTCGTGCGCCCCGGCCAAGCGCGCCGCCTCCTCGATCTCCTCGTCGGTGGCGTCCAGCCGTCCGTACCGCAGATTCTCGTGGATGGTGCCGGAAAAGAGGTGCGGGGTCTGGAGCACCACGCCGATGCGCGACTGGATGGCGTGCAGGCTGAGCTGGGTGTAATCCCGCCCTCCGATGCGGATGACGCCCTCCTGGGGTTCATAGAACCGGCATAGCAGATTGACGATGGTCGACTTGCCGCCTCCCGTTGGCCCAACCAGAGCGATAGTCTCGCCCTTTTTAACGCGCAGCGTGAAATCGGTCAACACCGGCTTGTCCGCCTCGTACCAGAAATCCACGTGCTCGAACTGGATGTCGCCCCGGATCGTGCCGGGATCCATCGCGCCAGGTTGGTCAGCGACCTCTGGCCGGGTATCGAGCAGTGAAAAGACTCGCTCGGCCGAGGCAATGGCGTGCTGCATCTCGGCATAGACCCGGGCCATGTCCTGGACCGGCCACATCATGAATGTGACATAGGAGACAAAGGCCTGGATGCCGCCGATGGTGATACCCCCGATCTCGGCCTGCCAGCCGCTGAACCAGACGATGCTGCCGGTGGCAACGGCGCTGATGAACTGCACTGTCGGCAGAAAGAGGGCCGAGAGCCACGCCGCCCGGTATGAGGCCCGGTACATCTCACGCGACAGCACCCCGAACTCGCGCAGATTCCCCTCCTCCCGGCCCAACGCCTTGACCACCCGCACCCCGGTGATGTTCTCGTTGTACGAGCCGGTGATCTTGGAGTTGAGCTTGCGCACCCGGCGGTACTCGGCAATGATCTTTTTCTGGAACTGGGAGGCCACCAACAACAGGATGGGGATAGCGGCGAAGACGATCAGCGCCAGTTGCCAGTTGATGATCGTCATAAAGTAGACCGCCGTGATAATGTTCATCACCCCCCAGGTAAAATCGAGCAGCCCCCACGTGGTCAGCTCCGCGATACGCTGCGAGTCCGAGGTGACGCGCGACATGATCCAGCCCACCGGGGTACGGTCAAAGTAGGAGAAGGAGAGGTCCTGTAGATGGTTGAACGTCATCTTTTGGATATCGTACTGGATGCGCTTTCCCAGAATGCCGGCCAGGTAGATGAAACCAAAGACGCCCCCCGCCTGCGCCAGGAGCAGCGCGCCGTAGGTCGTGGCGATGCGCATCAGCGCGGCCCTGTCGCCGGCCACGATCCCCTCGTCCACCATCCGTTTGCTGAGAAAGGTAAAGTACGAGTCCTGAGCCGACACCACCGCGATGGTCACCAGAAACCCCACCAACCACGGCCAATGGGGCTTTACCAACCCCAGGATGCGGAGAATGGTCCGGCCGCTAAATTGACTGCTGAATTCTTCCTCTTCCAGTTCAAACTGCCAGTCCGACATATACCGTCTCCCCTTCCATCACATCGGGCAAATCCTCCGCGAGTTGGATGTCGCCCAGTTCCCATTCCAGTTCGTCCTCGACCCGCGCCTGCATCTCATAGATGCGCCGATACATCCCCTCCTGAGCGAGCAGCTCCGGGTGGGTGCCCCGCTGCACGATCTGCCCACGGTCCAACACCAGGATCAGGTCCGCGTTCATCACGCTCTGGATGCGGTGGGCGATAACGAACGATGTGCGCCCCTGCATCAGCCGCTCCAGCGCCCCGCGAATCACCCCCTCCGTCTCCAGGTCCACCGATGATGTGGCATCATCCAGGATCAGGATGCGCGGATCCTTGAGCAGCGTGCGGGCGATGGCGACGCGCTGCTTCTGTCCGCCGGAGAGAGTGACCCCCTTTTCACCGACCAGGGTCTGGTAGCCATCGGGGAAGGCGAGGACGACGTCGTGGATGGCCGCCGATCGGGCCGCCGCCTCGACCTCCTCGTCGGAGACGTCTCGCCCCACGCCGTAGGTCATGTTCTCGCGGATGGTGCGGGAGAACAGGAACGGCTCTTGCTCGACGATGCCGATCTGCTGGCGGAGAAAGCGGCGCGGATACGCGGTTAGCTCGACGCCATCCAACGTCACACTCCCCCCCGTATAGTCGTAGAAGCGGGGCAGCAGGTTGACCAAGGTCGTCTTGCCAGAGCCGGTCGAGCCGAGCAGCGCGACCACCTGTCCCGGTTCACAGCGAAAACTGACGCTCTTGAGCACCTTGCTCTCCTCGCCGTCGTACTCGAAACAGACCCTGTCAAAGACGATCTCGCCCTGCACGTCACCGGTGGGGATGTGGCTCCCCTCCGTCAACGGCTCCTGCGCCTCCCTGACCAGCTCCAGCACCCGCCCGTAAGAGACCAGGCCGGTGGACATGTGCACGATCAACCGGCCCAAGTTGCGGATGGGCCAGATCAGCCAGATGACCAGGCCGTGGTAGGCCAGATAGGTCCCCACGCTGATGTCGCCGTTGATCGCCATCAGCGCGGCGGCCAAGAACCCCCCCAGCATCTGGGCTCCGCACAAAATGTCCGAGATGGGCCAGTAGAGCGAGTGCATCACCAGCAGCTGCCGCCCCCGCTGGAACTGTTCCCAGTTGTGCTGCTCGAACTTGTCTCGCTCCCACGATTGGCGGGCAAAGGCCTTGACCACTCGCACGCCAGTCAGGTTCTCCTGCAGCGTGGTCGAGACCACCGCCTCCTGCTCCTGATAGGCTTCGTAGGCAGCCGAGACCTTTTTGAAAAAGAAGACCGACATGACCAGCACCAAGGGCATGATCAGGATAGAGAGCAGGGCCAACTGCCGGTTCAGCGACACCACAGCCGCCAGATTGACCACAAAGAGCAGAATGATCTGCCCCACGCCGATCGCCTGATCGGCAAAGAAACGGCGCACCGCGTCCACGTCGGAGGTGGCGCGCTGGATCAACTCGCCGGTCTGCGTCTGGTCGTGATACGTAAAGGGCAGCCGTTGGATGTGATCGAACAGATAATTGCGCAGCCGGCGCGTGATGCCCTCGGCTGTCTGGGCTGCCAGCTTGCCGCTCAGGAAGGTAAACCCGCCCTGCAGCAGCGCCAACCCCACGAAACCGAGCGCGATGAGCGGGACTGTACGTCCCAGGCCGCTCTGGCCCAGCACATCATCCACGAAATAGCGCAGCAGCAGGTAGGTGCCGGTTTTGAGCACCGCTGCCAGCCCCACCCCGACGACCGCTCCCAGGTAGGCCAAGCGGAAGCCAGTGAGCATGCGCCACAGCCCTACCAACCGATGGTCCGATACGGTGTTTCTGAAATCAAATTCGGGTGTCGTCTGCATCATTTCTCTCCACGGTGTGTCCCAACAGCGCCTCCAGTTCCACCAGCGAGGTCTCCGGGGTCACGAACTGGATGGCGTGAAGGCCCAACTCGCGGGCCGCGTCCACGTTGCGCAGCATGTCGTCCAGGAAAATCGCCCGCTGCGGTGCGACGTCCAACTGCTCCAGGGTCAGGTAAAAGATGTCCGGATCGGGTTTGACCAGCCCTACGTCGGCCGAGTTGACATAGACGTCGAACTCGGCGTACAGATCCAGCCCATACTGTTCCAGGACCACCTCGTCCTGGCCAGGGAAGGCGTTGCTCAGCAGGGCGACCTGGTAACCGTGATGGTTGCGCAGGGAACGCACCACCTCCACCACCTCTGGCTGCAGCCGGTCGGCGGCGTAGAACTGTTCGATAAAGCGCTCCGTCGTCTCCAGGTCGGGGAATCCCAACAACCCGGTGACGCGCCGATGGTATTCCTCCCCATCTATCGCGCCGATGGACAGATCGCGCCACGCCTCACCCCACAGCGCAAAGGCGAGCGTGCCCGCTTCCAGCGCCAGGCGTCGCTCCCAGGCCACGACGTGGTCATCGTCGGTCAGCCGCTCCAACACGCCGCCCCAGTCAAAGATGACCGCTCGTACGTCCGGCACCGCCTGGAGCGGCGGGTCCAGCACCGGCAGGCCCAGAGCGCGCAACTCGCGGCGCAGCGGCGCGGGGCCGCTAAAGTGGATAGTCTGCATCCCGACCTCTCGCGCACCAGCTACGTTCTCCCGGAAATCGTCTACAAAGAGAGCCTGCTCCGGTCGAACGTCCAGCCGGTCCAGCGCCCGCTCAAAGATCACCGCGTCGGGCTTGGTCACGCCCTCCTGACCGGACGTCATCACCACATCGAAAGCGTCGGCGATGCCCAACTCTTCGATCCGGCAAGGCAGACTGGTCGGGGCGTTGCTGAGCAGGGCCGTGCGATACCCGGCCTGGCGCAGGTGACGGATGAGGGCCACCAGATCTTGATCCAGTCGGTCGCCGGACTCGAAAGCCTGCCGAAACTCGTCCAGTTCCCGGGCCTCCAGCCCCAACCGATGGCCCACGTCCGCCCAGAACTCGGCGTCGCCGATGCGCCCGCTCTCCACCTCGGCCCGCAGGGGATTGCCAAAGACCGCCTCGTAGACGCCGCCTGGCCGCAATCCCAACCGCTGCTCCAACTCGCGGCGCGGAACCGGGTTGACGGTGCGCATCAGCACCCCGCCGTAATCAAAGATCACTGCCGATACCTGGCTCGTCGTTCCCTGGTCGTGCGTCGTTGATTTGTCCATAACTCTTGTCACTCTCCTGTCCCTGTCTAGTGAATGCAGCAGTCGTTGACCGGATCGAGCGCCGCGCTGGAAGACAGCCAGTCGCCGTCCCGGCCCTGGAGAACGATCAGGCGGTCGCACAGGGCTATGATCTCGTCGTCATCGGCAGTGATCAGCAGAATCGTAGCATTGTACGCGTCCCGCAGTTCCCTCAAGAAGGAGCGGATCGCCCGCGCAGAGCAGGCTGACAGCCCCCTGGTCGGCTCGTCCAGCAGCAGGAACACCGGTTGAGTCAGCGCAGCGCAGGCCGCGACGATCTGCTGCTGCTCGACGGGCGCCAACTCCTCCACCGGGTGGAGAGCCGCCTCCTCAGAGATCCCCATCTGCCCGAGCATCGCCAGCGCATACGAGCGTGCCTCCTGCTCCTCCAGGGTGTAGAGCCGGGCGCCATAGATCAAGACCTGGAGAGGGGTCAGCCGCTGGAAGCGAGCCGTGTTCGCCAGAACCCGATTGATAAAGCATTTGACCGCTGTCTCGTCCTGCAGCAAGCCGGGACCATAAACAGTGATCCGATGATCATCCGTCAGCAGTCGGGCCGCAACGGCGTGAATCAAGCTGTCCTTGGCGCTCCTCTCGTCTCCCAACACTCCTATGATCTCCCCATATTGAACTTGAAGGCTGCCACAATCCAGCGCTACCTCCGACCGACGGTCAGAGGTCCTGAGCCATCCACCATTCTCCATCTGGACCGAGTGGATGAAGGGCTCGAGGGCTGTTATCTCTAGAGCAATATAGTCTATTCCATTCATCTTGACCCCTCCTCGTACCATCAGAACACGCACGAAACAAGGCCGTGGACGTGTCCCACGGCCTTGTCAGACTGGTAAGTGGAGGAATCAAAAAGGCCGTGGGTATCGCAGCGCCCCCACGGCCTCGAATGACCTCACGTCATTTCAGTAGACAGGCGCACTGCGACAAGGCGACAACCGACCCTTGCCGAAACCGGAGGGCCGGAGAGCTTGGAAAAAAACGGGTGCTGTGCGCATATCATACCTCCTTATAGAATGAACGAAGTAACATTGTACCCCACTCTGAAATGTTGTCAAGTCGCCCGCTCTGCAAAATGTTACAGCTCACTCTGACCTGACAGCCATTTAGCACAAGACCAAATCAGCGAGACGTTGATGAGACTCTGCACTCTATTTGACACGCCGTCAAAAACCGGATACTATATTGAGACGTGGACGACCAGTCCCCAGGCCATTTGTATACTTGAGGAGGTAAATGATGGACCAACTATTCGCTGCTGGTAGCTGTATCGGTATGATTATGCTGGCCGTTCTCTTCGTGGTCGGCATGATGCTCTTGCGGGCCTTTCGACTGATCTATCAGTACGAAAGGGGCATTGTGTTTCAACTGGGCAAGTATGCTGGCACCCGCGACCCAGGCCTGACTTTCATCATCCCCGTCTACCAGTCTATGCGCAAGGTGGATATGCGCATCAAGACGGTGGACATTCCTCGCCAGGAAGTGATGACCAGAGACAACATCCCCATGCTGGTCAACGCCGTGGTCTATTTCAAGGTCGTTGACCCCCAGGCCGCCATCATCGAGATCGAGGATTACGTCTTCGCCGTGCGACAGTACACCCAGGCAGCGCTGCGGGACGTGATCGGCAACAGCGAGCTGGATTTCGTGCTCACCGAGCGGGAGCAGATCGCCAACAGTATCAAAGAGATCGTGGACGCCGAGACGGACGGCTGGGGCGTGGACGTGGAATCCATCAAAATCCAAGAGGTCGAACTGCCGGCCGAAATGAAACGCGCCATGGCCAAGCAGGCGGAGGCAGAGCGAGAACGCAGGGCGATGATCATCGCCTCTCAGGGCGAACTGTCCGCCTCGGAAAACCTGCGCCAGGCGGCCGAAACGCTGGCCAAGAGCAAGGGGGCGCTCCATCTGCGCACGCTGCAGACCATCCGCGATATCGCCGCTGACCCCTCGGAAAAGATCGTTCTCTTCGTGCCCTCTGACCTGGGAGGAGCGCTCAATTCCCTCCTGGGAGAAAACAGAGGGTGAGGGAATACAGTGGCTATCCTGGATGACAAAGCACGCTATTTACAGATCGCCTTCAACTATGACATGGGATTGGTCCGGCGGGTGCTGCCATCCATCGTGTACAGTGAGCGCATCCTGATCGAGGCAGGGACTCCTTACATCAAGCGGGAGGGAATCGCCGGCATCCAGATGATCCGCAGACTGTGGCGAGGCCACATCGTCGCCGACCTCAAGACGGTGGATGGGGCGCTGAGCGAGGTGGACATGATCCGGGCAGCCGGCGCAACAGCGGCCACTGCGATGGGCAGCTCTCCTATCGAAACGCTGGACATTTTCATCGCCCGCTGCAAGGCCCTGGGGATGATCTCGATGATTGACATGTTGGGAGTCACGGATCCCCTGCGAGTGGTGATGCGCTTGCAGCGCCCACCAGACGTGGTGGTGCTGCACCGGGGACGGGACGAGGAAAACACGCGCGGGAAAATGATCCAATACCGACACATCAACCGGCTGCGCTCCAAGTACAACGTGTTGATCTCGGCGGCCGGGGGCGTGGACCTGCGGGAGGCGCGTAGCGCGATTTTCAACGGGGCCAACATTGTCGTTGCCAACCTGGTGGAGCCCGGCGACCCGTGGACCGGTATCCGCACCGATACCGATGTGGCGGCAATGGCCCGCGAGTTTCTGGCGACCATCGAATAATGGCAGGGTGGTGGCGCTGAAACGCCCACTACGAACGGCTACCAACGGCCCGCCACGATCGCTTGGCCCAGCGCGATACAGGCGTCGTTGGGCGGCGTCAATCGGTGGACGTAGACGGTAAAGCCGTCCGCTTCCAGCAGCGGCGCGACCTGGCCCAGCAGCGTCACGTTCTGGAACACCCCGCCAGACAGCGCCACCTCGGTCAGCCCGTGCTCATCCCGCAGTCGGTGGCACACATCGCGGACCAGCACCGCCAGGCCGTTGTGAAACCGGGCTGCGACGAGGCCAGTTGGCCGGCCGTCCCACACGTCGGCGACGACGGCGCGGATGCAGGGGGCCGTGGCGATCTCCCAGATGTGCTCCCCATCCAGAGATTCGCGCCGCGTGAGGCCAAAGGGATAGCCCTCCTCCTCTTCATCGTCCCAGCAGAGGTTCTCCAGCTCGATAGCGGCCTGCGCCTCATAGTTGACGACCTGCCGCACCCCCGCCAGCGCGGACACGGCATCGAACAGTCGCCCGGTGCTGGAGGTAGATACGACGTTCACGCCACGGGCCAACTGCTGAGCCAGAACCCGGCGCTCGACGGAGGAGGCGGCCGCCACAGGGGGCAAATCCTCCGCCCACGGGATGCCCGCCGCCCACAGGTGGGCCAGCGCGGCGCGGTAGGGCCGGCGAATGGCAGCGTCGCCGCCGGGCAGAGGGACGTACTCCAAGTGCGCAACCCGGCGGAAGGACCCATAGTCGGCGATCAAGAACTCGCCGCCCCAGATGGCCCCATCGCTGCCATAGCCGGTCCCATCAAGGGCCACACCAATGACCGGCCGCTCGCCAGTCAGCCCGTTCTCGGCCATGCAAGCGGCGATGTGGGCGTGATGGTGCTGCACAGGGATCGGGGACCCCCTCTCCCGCGCGTACCGGGTCGTCAGGTAACCCGGATGCAGGTCACAGGCAACCAGTTCCGGCTCGACGCGAAAAGTACGGGCTAACTGCTCCACCATCTGCTCGAAAAAGCGCAGCGTCTCGTAATTTTCCATATCGCCGATGTGCTGGCTGAGAAAAGCGTACCGCCCACGGGTGAGGCAAAAAGTGTTCTTTAGCTCTGCCCCCACCGCCAACACCTGCCGCACCGGAAGGGGGAGATGGATAGGATAGGGCGCGTAACCCCGTGAGCGGCGGATGGGTAACTCGTCCCCTGCCAGTACCCGGGTGACACTGTCGTCGCAACGGGCGTGAATCTCCCGGTCGTGCAGCAGAAACCCATCCGCCAGACCGCCCAGCCGCTCCAGCGCTTTCTCGTTGGCAGTCGCGATCGGTTCCTCCGCGTAATTGCCCGAGGTCATCACCAGGGCGATGGGAAAATCGGCCGCTGGTTCCAGCAGCAGGTAATGGAGCGGGGTGTAGGGGAGCATCACCCCCAGGTACCGGTTGCCGGGCGCGACCAGGGGAGAGATGGAGCTGTCGGGCCGCTCCCGCAGCAGGAGGATGGGCCGCTGGCGCGAGGTGAGCAGCCCGCGCTCTGCGTCGTTCAGCTCGCAGAACCGCTCCACTGCCGCCAGATCGAAGGACATCAGCGCGAACGGTTTGTCCACCCGCCCCTTGCGCTCCCGCAGCCGGACCACCGCCGCGTCGTCCGTCGCATCGCAGGCCAGGTGAAAGCCGCCCAGCCCCTTGATGGCGACCACCCTTCCCTCGGCCAACAGCCGGCGCACGGCCCGGATCGCCTCCTCGTCCCTCTGCTGCTCCGATCCGTGCAGCCAGACGTGGGGACCGCACACCGGACAGGCGTTCGGCTGGGCGTGAAAGCGGCGGTCCGTCGGGTCGTCGTACTCGGCCTGACAGGCGGAACACATCGGGAACGGCGCCATCGTCGTGTTGGGCCGGTCGTAGGGGATGTCGCGGGTGATGGTAAAGCGGGGGCCGCAGTTGGTGCAGTTGATGAAGGGGTAGCGATAGCGCCGGTCGGTGGGATCGAACAACTCCCGCCGGCAGTCGGCGCAGATCGAGGCGTCCGGGGAGATGGGTTGGAACTCGCCGGGCCGGGCCTCCGAATGGCGGATGACGAACCCATCGGGTCTCGGCGCTTGAACCTCGATCTCTTTGATAGTGACCCCCTCGATGCGGGCGAGGGATGGCGCGCCGGACCGCAGCCGCGCGACGAACTCGTCCAGCACGGGGAGGGCTGCGACTGCCTCGATCTCTACCCCGGCTGAACTGTTCAGCACCCAGCCGGTGACGCCCAGTTGGGCGGCGAGATTGTAGACGAAAGGACGGAATCCCACCCCCTGCACGACGCCGGTGACGTGGATGCAGCGCGCGGCGAGGTCGCTGGCTCCGGAGTGACTGGGATGATTCTCCACAGGTTGACGGCTCTTTTGATCACACCTTCCCGGATTCCGGGCATTGTGACATCCCTTCCCAGGGATGTCCAGCTTTCCTGTACGAGTCAAATGCTAGTTACTCCACTCCGCCCGCGCCGCCGCCCACTCTTTCGGCGTGTTGACGTTGCTGAAGGAGCGCTGATCGGGGTCCAGGGCGATGACTTCCTCCGGGGAGACGTAGCGCACCTGCACACGGGGGAAAAACGAGACGACGCGCCGTTGATTGGCGTGGATGCTGGCCTCGATCGCCGGCAGACAGGTGCGCCGGTAGGCCGCGTGGAGCGGTTCCACGTGGTCTTGGGCCCCGTGGCGCAGCACGGCCACGTCGTACCCCTCGGCCCAGCCGGCAAAAGCGCGCAGCAGGTCAGGGTTCAGAAAGGGCATGTCACAGCCCACGGCCAGAGTCAGTTCGTGGGAGGCGGCCTCCAGTCCGGCGTGCAGTCCTCCCAGCACCCCCACGCCATGGAAGAGATCCGCGATCGTGGGAACGCCCAGGTCGGCGTAGGGCCGCGTGTCACCCGCCACGATCAGCACCTCGGCGCACACCCGCGCCATGCGCTCGACGACGATCTCGACGAGGGGACGGCCGTCCAACTCCAGAAACGCCTTGTCGCGCCCCATCCGGCGGCTGGCTCCACCGGCCAGCACCAGGCCAGTCAAGCTGGTTTCGCTCATCAGTCAAGGCCAGTCGGTCGCGGCGAGGGCTGGCGCAGCCGCGCGGTGAACCTGGGCACCGTCCAGACGAACAGCCCTTCTTGGATGCATGGGCCTGCTCCGGTCCGATGGCGATGAATTCGAGCAGCACCTCGGACCCCGGCAGGCGACAGACGGTACGGAGTGCGTCACATCCCCCTACCTTCTCTGGTACGTGCCCATCAACTCGGCCTGGGCCAGGATGTGACCCTCCATCGCCTGGAGCAACTGCTTTTTGGTCGCGCCAGCTCGCAGGTCCAGCGTCATGTCCAGGGCATACAGTTTGAAAACGTAGCGGTGCGTGCCTCTTGGTGGGCAGGGACCGCCGTAATCGTTGCGGCGCCAACTGTTCCGACCGTGACGGCTGCCGTCGGGCAGTTCCGCGTCCGGGGGCAGCGACTCGTCCAGTCCCCGCGCGTCGGCCGGGATGGCGTATACCACCCAATGCACCCACGTACCCACTGGCGCGTCGGGATCGTCCATGATGAGCGCCAAGCTCTGGGTGCCTGGGGGCGGGTCAGTCCACTGCAAGGGAGGCGAGACATCATCCCCGTCGCAGGTATACTGAGGCGGGATCGGCTCTCCGGGAGCAAAGGCATCACTCATCAGCTCGAAAGGCATAGTTGAACCTCCTATCTCCGTTTCGTTCTGGGGAGGGGGAATCGTCTCGGGCTGCGCTCCGCAGCCGCTCAGCGAGAGGGTGATGCTAATTCAATTTGGACTTTTCCACCGGTAATTCAGAGGTGCAGTAGGCGCAGCGGGTGGCCTGGATGGGAATGGTAGATAGGCAGTAGGGGCACTCTTTCGTCTTTGGCTCGGCCGGCGCCTCTTCATCCTGCTCTTGCATGCGATTGATGACGCGAATGAGCAGGAACATGACGAGCGCGACGATCAGAAAGCTGATAACCGCGTTGATAAAGACGCCATAACTGATCGTCACGGCGCCGGCGGCCTGGGCGTTGGCCAGCGTCCCATACGGCCCCGGCGGCGACCCCGCTTTGAGCAAGATGAACAGGTTCGCAAAGTCCACGCCCCCCAACAGCAGGCCGATGGGCGGCATGATCACGTCCTCCACTAGGGAATTGACGATGGTGCCAAAGGCCGCACCAACGACAATACCGATAGCCATATCCACCACGTTGCCTCGCAGGGCAAATTGCTTGAACTCTTTCAACATCGTGCTCCTCCTTTCACGCCCGTCCGAACTGACCCGGTCAAGAGCGCAAGTTGAGAACGATCGTCACTTTTTGCCTAACAAACCTCCCAGTCCTTCAGCCAGATTTCCCAATCCGCCCAGGGCTTCCCCTCCACCTAACACATCGTCAATTCGGCCAGCGATGGGAGCCGGCAGCTTTTTCTTGAGATACTCCAATACGATCTCTACGGCCCGTTTTGACATCTCCTCGGAAAGGCCCGTCTTTTGCGAGACCAATGCGATCAATTCGTCCATTCTATTTGCTCCTTTCACTAAACGATACCGTTGCTCAACACTTGATTTTCTCACCCCGAATGTCACGAATAGTGCTCCGGGATTCCAGGATGTGGGTCATTCTCGTCTCGCGAGCTGGCCAGCCTGGAATGGGTTCATACCCGCCGACCGCCTTTGAGTTGATCTTGCAGAGCACCCAGTTCCTCCCACTTGGCTGCCGCCGCCAGCGCCGCCTGTTCGGGCCAGGTCGTGGGATCGGCGGCGCGGATGCCCGCTCCTCGCACGATCTGTTTCAGCCGCGCGACATCGGTCTCGGCCAGGTGTGCGAACGTGGCGATACCATTCCCCTGGAGCAGATCGGAAATCTTGGGCCCGATCCCCTCGATCCGCTTCAGGTCGTCGGGAAGCGGCAGCTCGACTTGGGAGGTCGCTGGTGAGGGCTGCTCCAAATCTTCTTCTTCTGTCGCCGTTGTTGCCAAGATGGGGAGGGACGGCGCATCTTGCTCACCGGTACGCTCCTCGATGCTTTCGGCAGCGCTCCGGCCGACCTCTTTCCTGGCGCGACCGTTCCACCACCACAGGATGGGCAGCACCACCGCCAAGATGAACAGCCACCAGAACCACCGGGGGATGAGGACGCTCTGCTCGCTTCCCGCCGGGAGGGTGGCGGCGATGCCCAGATCCGGGCTGAGAACGAGTAGAATGATCGAGCAGTGGGATGCATTGAATTTCATCGAGTCTTTTGCCTCAAAGGCATCATGCCCCCGACACAGGATCAAGTTCAAAAGGGCCGCAACTGGGTAGACCGACCTCGTAGAGCCGCCCACAGGTCTCGAACATGGCGTATTTGGAGGCCAACAGCGGAATGCCCTTGTCTTTGGCCAGCGCAATCGTCTCGGCAGGGGGAATTTTGCCGCGTACAAAGATGATGCTCCGGATACCAGCCATCTCTGCTGCACGCACAACTTGGGGATTGGTAAGCCCAGACATCAAGATGGCGCCCTCGTGGGTCAAGGGCAACACGTCGCTCATCAGGTCAGTTCCACATCCCATCTCGACCTCTTGATCCAGATCCACGTCTTCTGAAACAAGCTCCCCATCAATGACCCTCAATACGTCACCAAGTTTCATCTCCTGCTTCTCCTGACCTTTGGATCTCGTCCAGTATCATATCGTAATGCCACATCAACGCCAATACCGTTTATCTGATTCCGCCATAACGAGGTCCCCTATCTCCTAGACCGCCAGTTGAGCGCCCAGCTCCTCGCTCATGATGCCGCTCTCGACCATCAACTGGATCGTCTCTTGCGCATCTTGCTCATCCAACCGGCTGATGGCAAAACCGGCGTGGACGATGACGTAATCCCCTACCTGGGCATCAGGCACATAGGCCAGGCAGACCCGGCGGGCGATCCCACCAAAGTTCACCTTGCCTATACGCATCAATTCGTTCTCACTCCCTGGGACGATCTCGACGATTCGCCCCGGAATTGCCAAGCACATACCTACCCCTCCCTCACGCGCGCGTGACGTCGTCCAAACCCTTCTCTAAATCCCTGGACCTCGCCTCGCAGCCAGGCCAACCATCCCTCCACCCCAGCACCGGTCTTGCACGAAATAGGAAAGAAGGCCAACCCCGGATTGAGCGCCTCCACACCCCGGCGAAAATAATCCACATCGAAATCAAAAACGTCCAATACATCCATCTTGTTCAACACCAACCCATCCACTCCCCGATACATCACCGGGTACTTGTAGGGCTTGTCGTCCCCTTCCGGCACACTGGCGACGAGAACATCCCGGTGCACGCCCAGCTTGAAACTGGCCGGACAGACCAGGTTGCCCACGTTCTCGACGATGAGCACGTCCAACTCGTCCAATGGAAGCTGCGGGAGCGCGCTCTGGAGCATCGGCGCGTCCAGGTGACAGCTGCCCCCGGTATTGATCTGTACGGCTGGCACCCCCAGCGCCGCGATCCGGTCGGCGTCCAGCGTCGTGGCAATGTCGCCATCCACCGCCCCAATGCGAAACTCGTCCCTCAGCGCCTCCACCGTGCGCACAATCAGACTGGTCTTGCCTGCCCCTGGCGAGGCCATAACATTCACAGCAAAAACGCCTGCCCCCTCCAGCCGCGCACGATTCGACGCGGCCAACTGGTCATTGGCGCTCAGAATTTTCTCCACCACAGGAACCCGCTTGTTCATAATTTTACTCGACCTCGATGCTCTCCAGACGAAACTCGTCTCCCCCGGCCAGGACGACCCGCGCCTGGCCACAAGCAGGGCAGGTGTAGTCCCGACCGTTCAGGGGAAATGTGTGATCGCAGGTCACGCAGCGCAGCCGGCCCGGCACGCGCTCAAAACACAACTCGGCGCCCTCAGCGATGGTGCCCTGGCTGACAATGTCCCAGTAGAACTGCACGGACTCATCCACGATGCTCGCCAGGTCTCCAATGACCAGATTCAGCCGCAGGATACGCCGGGCATCGGCCCGCTCCGCGTGGCGCAGAGCAAGCTCTAACAGACTTTGAGTGACAGACAGTTCGTGCATTCGCATCCACAGAGACGGGTAGATCGCCATCATTGTACTCGAATCAACCCTAATGCGCAAGCAGTCCACTTGACCTCCCTGCCAGCATCGCGTACAATATACCCCATCCCAATGAGGAGATGTCCCATGCATGCTGACCATCAACCTTCCTCCCTATGGCCCCCGCCCACCGGGTTCATCCCGGTGCCATCGCTGCTGGAGGGCATTGAATTGTACGCTCCGGCTCCCGAGGAGAAACCGGACCAGGATACCCGCTCGTTCAGATGCCGCCACTGCGGCGGCACCATCTCCTACAGCGCCGCCGAGCGGCAGTTGACCTGCCCCTACTGCGGGGGCGCGCAGAAAATCGAGGCCCAGGAGGTCGGGCGGCAGGCGGCCGAGTTCGAGTTCACGCTGGAGACGATGGAGCGGGCCCAGTACGGCTGGGGTGAGGAACGGCGCGAATTGGTGTGCGAATCCTGCGGAGCCGCCGTCACCGTCGCGCCGAACGTGCTGACCAGCACCTGTGTGTTCTGTGGCTCCAATCGCGTCCACGCCCACGACGTCACTGGCGAGATGCTGCGCCCCACGGCACTGGTCCCGTTCAAGGTGGATCAGAAACGTCTCCAGGGGTTGGTCAGCGCATGGCTGGGCCAGGGTTGGATGCACCCGCCGGAACTGCGCACCGTGCGCGCGTTACGCGATCTGACCGGCATCTACCTCCCCTTCTGGACATTCGACGCCGACATTCACGCCGATTGGAAGGCCGAGGTCGGTACCGAGCGAACCGAGCGATATTACGAGAACGGGGAATGGAAGACCCGCACCGTCATTGACTGGAACTGGCGCTCGGGACGGGTTCACGTGCCCATTGACGATCACCAGGTCTCGGGCACCACCCGCGTCAGCCGGGTCATCCTGAGCCGGGTGGCGCCCTTCAACCTGGGCGAGCTGGTGGAATACGATCCCAGCTACCTGGCCGGATGGCAGGCCAAGGGGTACGACGTGCAGTTACAGGACGGGTGGCGGATTGGCAAGGAAGAGATGCGCGAGCAGACCAAACAAGCCTGTCACCGGGATACCGGCTCTTCCCACGTGCGCAATTTCCGCATGACGGCCGATTTCACCGACGAGCGCTGGCGGTACATCCTCATGCCGGTCTACCTGGCCGCCTATCCCTTCGAGGGCCGCACGTTCCAACTGATGGTCAACGGGCAGACGGGGCGAGTGGCCGGGCAGAAACCGGTCGCATGGCTGCGGGTCTGGTTGGTGATCGCCGCGTTGCTCACACCGGGCGCCTGCCTGGGACTGCTGGGGCTGCTGACGCTGCCCGTGGGGGGGATTGGCATCGTCGGTCTGGCGCTGGGATTCATCCTGCTGGTGGCCGCGCTGATCGGGGCGATTTTCATCTTTATCAAGGCCCGGGAATCGGAGGAGGTCTGATGGTGGACGAACGACAACCCGCAGCGGACGTATCACAGGGCTGGGGAGTGCCCTTCACGGCGGTGCACTGCGCGCACTGCGGCGAGGAGCACCTGGTGCCGGAGGACGCGGTGGGCCCACGCTGTCCCTTCTGCCTGCAAACCCCCGTCATGACGCAGCCCGTTCACCTGGAGGAACTGCCGGAGCAAGTCGTACCCTACGCGGTATCGGCATCAGAGCTGGCCCGCATTCTGGAGCGCTGGATGGAGGGAGTGCGCTTCCGTCCCGCCGACCTGCATCCCCAGGCCCTCGTCCAGCGGGCGCGGCGCTACCTGGTTCCCCTCTGGCTGGTGGACGGTCGAGTCGAGGGCGTCTGGCGAGCCGACGTGGGATTCGACTACCAGGCGGTCAGTTACCAGGACCGCTACCGGGATGGAGCCGGTTGGAGTTCCCAGGAAGTGCAGGAGGGCCGGGTGCGCTGGGAGCCGCGGGTCGGCCGGATCGACCGCACCTACGAGAACGTGATCTCTCCAGCCCTGGAAGATCACCGCCAGCTCCTGCGCCGCCTGGGCGATTTCGACCTGGAGCAGCGCACCGCTTACCAGCCGGAGGCTATGCGCGGAGCGACCGTGCGCGTCCCCACCCTCTCCCCCCAGGCGGCGTGGACGGGGGCCGAGATGGCCTTTGTCCGCACGGCCGGGAAAGAGTGCCAGCGCGCCGCCGACGCCCAGCACATCCGCCATTTCACCCTGGAGGCAGCCTACCACGACCTGAACTGGACGCTGCTCCTGCTCCCGGCCTATGTGACCTGGTACCGCGAGGGGGAGCGCACCTGGCCGGTGCTGGTCAACGGGCAAAGCGGACGCGTGAGCGGGGTGCGGCGGGCCGACGCCCGCAAGGCGAACACCACGTCGCTGGCTCTCGGGGGCGTGGCGGCGCTGCTGTTTGTGATAGGGGCAATTCTGGCGCTGTCAGGGGCGCTGCTTCCGCCGCTCTTGGCCCTGGGTGGCCTCGTATTGATCGTCGGCCTGATGGTGGGCATCGTCGCGCCCATCCCCGCCATCAGCGTCTGGATTCACAACCGCCGGACGGCTTCCCAACTGGAGGAATGGAAGCGGCCCTGATTCGCCTCACGGCTCGACGACGATCTCGATGCGGCGCTCGTCGGAGGGGATCACCTCGAAGAAGGTGTTGCCGACCTTGAGCGGCACGGGGTTCTCCTCCGCGTCTGTCAACGTCAGCATATCCTCCCGTTCCCAGCGCTGCCAGAAGGCCGGGATGCGCACCCCATCCCGGAAGACGACCGCCTCGTTGGAATCCCACAGCGCGAACTGGATGGAGAGAGCGCCGCTGTGGGGATCCTCGATGATGGTGGTATTCCACTGGGGCACGTAGAGCACCACCACGTTGGCCACGTTCAACTGTTCCCCGGTGAGGGCATCGGTGTGCGGCGCGCCATCGGTCCAGCGCAGATAGCGCCCGCTGGTCTCGTCGTACCGCCATTCAGCGTCGAGGCGGTTCCACGGAATCTGGATAGTGATGGCCGGCTCCCCCGCCGCCAGATCGTCCGGCAGATCCTCGACAAAGATCAGTCCATCCAGTCCCTCCTGCCGTCCGCTGACGCCCTGCTGCTCGGCCCATTCTCGCACCAGGGCCGGGCTGGAGTACATCGTGTGCTCCAGAGGTACGTCCCGGCTATAGTCGCGGTAAAAGACCGGCTGTCCGACCCCCACGCTGGGGGAGGCGATGCGCTCCGGATACAGGTCCGAGTTCTTCATGATCGCCAGGACGCCGTTGCTAAAACCAGAGCAGGCCAGCACCCCCTTGTAGATGGCCGGGAGTTCCAGGTCGATCAGGCGGCCGCTGCGCACCGGACCCACGCGCTCCGGGTCCTGTCCCAGGTAGACGGTGCTCCAACGGGTGGCGAACCAACCCTCATTATAATGCTCAAAGATCATGTCGGCGCTGTTGATGCCGGCCTGGGGACGCACGTACTGCCCCGGCCAGTTCGAGATTTTGAGCACCACCGGCACGCGGTCGAGCAGACTGGCGTCCGACACGACCTCGCCGGTCAGGGGGTTGACGTTCTCGGGCCGGACCGTCGGGGTGGGGGTGGGG